>SDBU01003143.1_pt1 | contig 21211 bp, 18 predicted proteins | sample 2277071 | NCBI WGS metagenome assembly SDBU01 (sample SAMN10397929, study PRJNA504765) | marine sediment metagenome | isolation source: marine sediment core GS08_GC12, 126 cmbsf | place: Arctic Ocean: Gakkel Ridge, Loki's castle | collected 2008
AACCTCATAACCATCCTGCTGCAACTGCTGGTGGCAGGGCAGGTGCTCAAGCGATTTGGCGTAGGTGTTGCCATCTTGATAATGCCTATTGGATTGTTTTTAGGTTCCTCTGCCATCTTGTTTTATCCTATGCTCTGGGCAGCAGTCTTCGTCAAAGCCTGCGACGATAGTTTCAGTTTTTCGGTCGATAAACCGGGGCGTGAAGTATTATACATTCCCATCCCCTCCGCTGTTAAGGATAAAACGAAAGCCTTTATTGATGTTGTTGTGGAACGCGCTTCGCGCGGCATTGGTGGTTTACTGCTTTTGCTGCTGACAGCGGGGTTCTCGCTAAATGTCAACCAACTGAGTATTTTCGTCCTTATTTTCCTTTGTATATGGATATTTTTCGGCGTGCGTATCAAAAAGGAGTATGTAGCCTCGGTGGAAGCGACGCTCCGAAAACGAAGCCTCAATTTGGATGCGTTCACTGTAACCCTGGATTCCTCGACAGTAAACCAGTTGCTCAAAATACTTGACAGCGATAATGAACGACAGATTCTCTATGCTTTGGAACTATTACAGGATGTGAAGAGTCCTCAACTTGTCCAGTACCTTCAGCCGCTTTTGAAGCACCCTTCACCAGAAGTCAAGGTGAAGACGCTGCAAATGCTTTTCGACATCGGAGCCAGACATCTAACACCACAGGTTGAAACTCTTTTAGAGGATGAATACGATGATGTCCGAGCAGAAGCAATGCATTATATCTGCGCTTATGGCGGGGAACCACCAGTTCAAAAACTGCACTCATTTTTAATACACCCAGATTATAGAATGAAGGGAGCGGCAATTACCTGTACTATCAAGTACGGTGGTGATGAAGAACGCGCGCTGTTATCGCGAGATTTAATTGAGCAGATGCTACAGGAGACAGGAGCTAATCGCACAGTGGCTAGGATGGAAGCAGCGAAGGCGTTGAGTGTTCTTGATGCAAATTCACCTTTGCAGAATTATCTGCTGGATTTGCTGAATGATGAGACTGTTGAAGTTGTCAGGAAAGCTATCGTAAGCGCGGGACGGGTTCGACGTATAGATTTTGTGCCAGTTTTAATTGAAAAATTGGACAATCCAACAACTAGGGTTTTTGCACGCGAGGCGCTCGTAAGCTATGATTCAACGGTTCTGGAGGCTCTCGTTCATACTATGACCAATGAACAATCACTGATGTCCCTTCGTCGCCACATTCCGCGTGTGTTCGGTTTGATTAAAAATCAAGATTCTGTTGATGCTCTTCTGAGCAATCTTAATCAAGATGAGATTGAACTTAGGTATAAAATGCTCAAGGCACTCAGAAAATTAAGGGAGAGTCAAGTCCGCAAGGCGGATTCTCGGAACGGAATTGAAATCCAGTTCGATTTGAAAAAGGTTGAAGGCCATCTCGTAGCAGAGCTTAAAAGCTACTATCATCTTTTTATGATTTTGAATACACAAAATGTTGAAAATCCTGATTCCATCGGGGAGGACAGTTCTCCCTTCTTGAAGCTGGTATTGCAGGAGCGTTTAGAGCAACTGAAAGAAATGATTTTTCAATTGCTAGGCTTGGTTTATCCACCTGCTGATAGGATGAACATTGCTTATCGTAGCGTAACCAGCCCTAACCCGCGCATTCGCGATAACGCAATAGAGCTTTTGGATAATATCCTGAAGCGGAATGTAAAACAGATGCTATTTCCAATTATTGACGGGAGTCCGCGGGAAGTGGTCGCGCAACGCGCGACCGCTCTTTTGGATTTGCATCCCACAACAAAGGAAGAAGGAATCGCAGCACTGATTACCGGGAAGGATACCTGGCTCAAGGCGTGCGCGCTCTACACAGCGGGGGAGGAAGGAATGTCGGAGCTTGCGGAATATATTAAAGACGAGCTTGAAAATTCGATGAACGAAGTAAATCGGCGAAGCTTCTTTTCACAACCACTGATTCGGGAATCCGCTGAATTGGCGTGGCGGAAGCTATTGTCAAAATAGAACTGATTGTATATTTCACCTTTTTTGTGCTATATTATTCTGGAGGTGATTTGATATGAAAACCGCACAAGTTAATCTTGCGCTCTTGCGAGGGCATATAAAACATGGACCGATGACGAAAATCGCTCAAAAGCTCAATATGCACCCTAATACCCTCTCACGAAAATTGCGTGGGGATAGGAGCATGACGATTGACGAATTAAACGCTATTGCCAAAGCACTCCAAATTGGCGTTGACGAGTTTATCGCCTTCGAGGAAGATGGAGATGAGGCTATCGAAGACGATAATCCTTTAAGCATAACACGGTTTGAAGAAGCTATGCAAGAGGTCCGACAGGGCTTTGATAAACTTGGTTATACGGAAGCAGATGCTCTCCGCCTTATAGCGGAAGTACGCAAAGAAAGAGAGCAGGAACGTGCCACCAAAGAAACGTAGGATTCCAGTTGTGCTTAATACAAGTGTCATCATATCCCATTTGTATGGTGGTACTTCTAAAAAAGTAGTGGACCTCTGGAAACATGGATACTTGCAATTGATTATATCTCCTGAAATTGTAGCAGAATACTTGCGAGTCTTACAAAAGAGTCCGCTTTTAACGGAACGCGGTTTTCAAGTGTTACGATTGTGGTTTTCCCACAAATCCAAGGTTACAGAAGTTCGCCCTGGTACGCGCTTCAAGGTTTGCTCGGAACGAAGTGGAGAGGCGAAGCGGCTTTTCAGGGATGAAAATGATGATATGTTTTTGGATGCAGCTTATGCTGGAAAAGCAAAATACATCATTTCGTGGGACAAGGACTTGCTTACAATAGAAGAATTCAAAGGAATCAAGATAGTCAATCCCGGTGAATTCCTTGAGATTTATGAACGAAGGCAGGATTGAAAAATCTGTTCAAGCTCAGTATACTTGGGGAACGGAGGAACTAAAAAATGCGTGAGCTAATTTTTGGTCTAATTGGCGGACTTGGTCTTTTCCTTTATGGAATGAAAACTATGTCCGAGGGGCTGGAAAGAGTAGCTAGTGACCGACTAAGGAATATCTTGCGCTCCTTTACCAGAACGCCTCCACTTGCTGTATTGACTGGAGCAGGTACTACCGCTCTTATACAGAGTAGTAGCGCGATGATGGTTATGTTGATTGGTTTTGTTAATGCCGGGCTTTTGACCCTGGGACAAGGCATCGGGGTGATGATGGGAGCTGAAATCGGGACATCCCTTACAGCTTGGTTAGTTTCTATCTCAGTGTTCAAAGTTACCGCCTACGCCTTGCCAGCGGTTGGGATAGGTTTTGCTTTAAATATTATAGCTAAGAATCAGAAAGCCAAACTCTGGGGGCAGGTACTGCTTGGCTTTGGGGTACTGTTTTTAGGGCTTATGTTCATGAAGAAGGCATTCGACCCCCTGAAGGACAGCCAGGCTATTAAGGATTTTTTTGTCATCTTTAGCAGATACCCTATTCTAGGCATCCTGGCCGGGATGTTAATTACAGCGCTGGTTCAGAGTAGCAGCGCTGCCATCGCTACAGTTCAGGTCCTAAGCTTTCAGGGTTTAATCCCTTTTGAGGCCGCCATTCCCCTGATTTTTGGCTCTAATATTGGCACTACCATAACAGCCCAAATAGCTTCTTTCGGCACTGTCCTTCCGGCTCGCCGGATAGCCAGGGCTCAATTGGTGTTTAATGTTTTGGGTGTTGCTTGTATTTTTCCTCTCATACAATTTGGGCTTTACGCTAGAGCTATTGAGTACCTTATGGGTTCCGTCACCCCCGCAAATGTGATGGTGTCTATCGCAGTCTGCCACACCTCTTTCAATGTATTCAGTGTGCTTGTGGGTTTACTTTTGATTAGTCCTTTGGAAAAAATTGCCATCAAAATGGTTCCAGCAGGAAAGCGCGACCAGACCCAAATAAAGCCTCAATATTTAGAGGAACGCCTTTTAAACACTCCTCCCGTAGCGCTCAAACAATCTGTCAGCGAGATGATAAGGATGATTACTCTAGCTCAAGAAGCCCTCCATGATGCTTTTAAAGGATTTGTGGAAAACGACCGAAAGCTGCTATCAGAAGTAGCTCAGAAAGAGGAGATTATTAACACTTTTCAGAAAGATATTACTGATTACTTGGTTAATTTATCCAAAAGAAAATTGAGCCAGGAGGTATCGGAAAAGCTACCAGCCCTACTCCATTCAGTCAATGACATTGAGCGAATCGGCGACCACGCGGAGAATTTGATGGAACTTGCCGAGAGGAAAATCAAGGAGGAACTTCCTTTTAGTGAACAAGCAATAACTGAGCTGAAAAAATTCTTTGACGAAGTTGACCAAATGCTGGCTAAGGTTATTTTGGCTATGGAGACGGATGGCAAAGAGGAAGCTCGGCTTGCCTTAGAGCATGAGGATACACTCAACGAATTACAGATTCAACTTCAAGAGAGCCATATTCAAAGATTGCAAGATGGAGAATGTTTGGTGCTTTCAGGGATAGTTTTCTTGGATTTCATTAAAAACCTGGAAAAGGTTGGCGACCACTTAGAAAATATCTCTTTAGCAATTCTTGAACAGCGGCTCTAACTCGTTTAGACAACCGGACAACCGGAAAGCCGGACAACCAGAATTACTGTTCGGAAGGGGTTGTACCCCTGACAGCTTCTCCGCTGGAGTGTAACCCTAGCGGAACGGTTTTTGGCAAAAACTTGCTTTCTAAACCGAATATACTTGAAGCGTTTGAGAAACAGAGGAACTTAAAAATGCTGGAGTTAATTTTTGGCTTAATCGGCGGACTTGGTCTTTTCCTTTTTGGAATGAAGACCATGTCTGAGGGTTTGAAAAAAGTCGCAAGTGACCGGTTGAGGAATATTTTGCGACTCTTTACCAAAAACCCTCTGATTGCGGTCTTGATAGGAGCGGCAGTTACTGCTCTAATCCAAAGCAGCAGCGGCACAACGGTTATGGTGATTGGCTTTGTGAATGCCGGTCTTTTGACCTTGAGACAAGCCATCGGGGTGGTGATGGGCGCTAATATCGGTACAACTTTCACCGCCTGGCTCGTATCGATAGCGGCGTTCAAGATTACGGCCTTTGCACTGCCAGCCATTGGAATAGGTTTTGCGCTGAATGTTTTTGGTTGGAGCAAAAGGAGCAAGAACTGGGGACAATTTCTGCTGGGTTTCGGGTTACTATTTTTAGGACTTTCTATCATGAAGGAAACATTCTCTCCAATAAAAGAAAGTCCGGCGGTAAAGGATTTTTTTGTCAATTTTAGCCGGTATCCGATTTTAGGAGTTCTGGCTGGAATGTTAGTCACTATGCTTCTTCAAAGCAGCAGCGCCACCATTGCACTCGTTCAAGTTTTGGCTCTTGAGGGTTTAATCACTTTTGATGCCGCAATTCCTTTAATCTTGGGTGATAACATTGGCACAACCATCACCGCTGAGATAGCGTCCATAGGAACCGGCGTCGCCTCGCGGCAGACGGCGAGAGCCCATACGATATTTAATGTAATAGGTGTCTGCTATATGTTGCCTCTCGTTCATTTTGGTCTTTATGCAAAAGTCATTGAAGCAGTTATTCGAGCCGTTGAAGCAGTTATTCCTGGTCAGATGACTCTCAATATAATGGTATACATCGCAGTGGCTCACAGTGCGTTCAACATATTCAACACTCTTTTATTTTTGCCTTTAATCCGTATTTTGGAAAGAATCGCGATTAAATTAACAGGTAAAGCGGAGTTGGCGCCTGCGCCCAGTCATCTTGAGAGACATTTACTCACTACCCCTTCAGTTGCTATCAGTCAGGCGATTAAAGAAATGGCTCAGATGGCTCGCTTAGGCAAAGAAGCTTTAGATGACGTTATGACTGGTTTTTTAAACAACGATACGAGAATACTGGCTCGGGTTGCTCAAAAAGAGGAGATTATTGATAATTTTCAAGAAGCCATCTCTAAATACCTTGTTGAGATTTCAGAGCAAAATTTAGAACAAGAAGAAGCTAGCAAGCTCCCAGCTTTACTCCATTCAGTAAATGACTTGGAGCGAATTGGTGACCATGCAGAGAATTTGATGGAACTTGCTGAGAGGAAAATTGAAGAGAAGCTTCCTTTTACTGAGCAAGCGATAGCTGAACTTAAAAAATTCTTTGGCGAAGTTGACCAAATGCTGACTAAGGTTATTTTGGCTCTGGAGACAGATAGCAAAGAAGAAGCTCGCCTCGCTTTAAAGCATGAGGATATAATCAACAGATTAGACATTCAACTTCGGGAGAGCCATATTCAAAGATTGCAGAGCGGAGAATGTTGGGTACTCTCGGGGATAGTTTTCTTAGATTTTATTAACAACTTTGAAAAAATCGGCGACCATTTGAAGAATATCTCTCTGGCAATTATTCAACAGCGGCTCTAACTTATAGACTGGGAGAAAACGGTTAAACGGGATAGGGAGAAAGATTCGGACGGGCCCGCAGAATTTTCCATAATATTATGAGGAGTTCGCATCCTCTGATGCGAATAGCGGCAACATCCGTCGATATCCTTCACTTCGTTCAGGACAAGCCTGAGGATACCGACTCCTCATGTAAGGTAGTTCACATTTTGGTTCGTATAGTGAAGAAGAGCGATTTATCGCCCTTTTTTACGCGCAATAAATTCGCTGACTAATGGAAAGGAGGACTTGGGGGAAAAGCTTCACCCCCCAAATATTATATGAAAGATATATTAAAATCAATTCAAGATATTCGGCGGGAAGAACTGCCGAAAGCGTTATTAATGTTTGCATACTTTTTTCTGGTAATTACTATCTTCTGGGTACTTAAGCCCATGAAGAAGGGAGTATTTATCTCTTTTTACCAAGAAAGTGGCTTTGACTTATTCGGCTGGCAGATGGCGGCTTCGCAAGCAGAGCAATTGGCAAAAGTGTTAAATATGGTTGTGGCGGCGATTGCAGTGACTATTTTTACCCTGCTTTCTCGTCGCTTCACGCGGCAAAAGCTTGTATTCACTTGGTCTCTGTTTTTCATTGTTTGCTTCATACTGTATAGTGGCTTAATTACCAGACCAAGTGGCGCTGTAGCTTGGACATTTTACCTGTTTGGGGATTTGTTCAGCACTGTGATGGTAGTGTTGTTCTGGGCATTTCTCAACGACATCGTCTACGCTGATGAAGCCAAACGGTTATATGGCATTGTCGGGTTGGGCGGTGTACTCGGGGGATGGTTTGGCTCTGGTATCGTCGCAGCACTCGTGAAGAAGGTAGGTCAATCGCCGCTTCTGTTAGCCTGTGTAGGTGGCGCTTCTCTTATTATGCTTATTGCTTATCTTGTGGGGCGGATAGCTGAAACGCAGGAGGCTAGCACGCCAGCCACACAGGAATCACAACCAAAAACCCAATCGCCAAAGAAAGACAATGCGGCGATAGAAGGGGCAAAGTTGGTGTTTGCGTCCAAATATCTTCTGGCAATTGCTGCAATCATCGGTTTTTACGAAATCGTATCCTCAATTATGGATTTTCAATGGACGCAAAGCGTTGCCAGCACTATATCAGGGGAAGATATCGGTTCCTATTTTGGCTCCGTGTACTTTGTCACTAACAGCGTTGCTGTCTTCGTGCAATTTTTTCTCACGAGTTTGGTGATGCGACGCTTTGGAGTAGGAAAAGCATTGCTTTTCTTGCCATTTGCGGCATTGGGTAGTTCTGCTGGCTTTTTAATATTCCCGATTTTGATGATAGGCAATGCTCTATCGGTCAGTGACAACGCACTTAATTACTCCATCAATCAATCTTCAAAGGAGACATTGTACGTTCCTACCACCCCAGAAGTAAAGTATCGCGCCAAAGCCTTCATCGATATGTTTGTACAGCGTTTCGCCAAAGTTATCGCCGTGGCAATTAACCTCATCGTCACGGCTGCTATCGGTATTGGTGGTATCCGCTGGTTATCGTTTGCTTCGATGGCTATTCTTATCGTCTGGATTATTGCAGTCCGCTTCGCCGGGCGACAGTTTGAAGTCATAACGCAACAGAGTGATGTAAACACCACTGGAAGTGAGGAATAGTGAAAAGGCGGATAATTATTTTCAGGGCAATCTTTAAATTTCTATATTCGGCCGGCTTCAGGAAACTGAAAGCACAAAGGGGGGTGTCAGATGACAGAATACGAAAAGGAGATGCAACAGAACCTCAATACTTATAAGCAACTCCGAACAGAAATTTTACAGAAGCACAAGGGAAAGTATGTAGCAATTGCGGAAGGTAAGTTAGTGGCAGTTGCACAAACATTTGATGAAGCGGTGGAATCTTCGGAGGAAGCCCTCCCCGATTTTCGCCATCGGTTCGTGTTTCAAGCGGGCTATGAGCCAATTACCGAAGCACTTTATGTATCCACAAACACATCGAAGTGAGGTTTGAATAGGAAATGCAAATGACGCAGTTAATGAAATTATCGAACAACTATGAGTAAAATAAAAACAATCACAATAAAGGACATCATCCACACATTTTCAAAATATGGCTACCCTTTGCTTGATAGAGAAGAGCAGGGACATATCATCGAACCAGAGTCGGCGATAGTTGCATCCTTGCATTATTCTAAGGAACCCAGACTAATTCTTGGCATCCCCGTCGTGCTTTTTGGGGCAAATGGGATTGTCGATTATGAATGCTTGGTTGCTCTTTCTCTTGAAGCGGGCAAAGGCAGTCAAATGGGATATTTATTGGACGTTACTCAATCTCTTTTTTTCGAATTTTCATATCCTATCCCAGAAGAGTTAAAGAACGCTGTTGATGTATTACAAATGAATACTCTAAGACCAACTCAACCGTTTTATGATAGCCCGTTGACGGAAATCTATCTTTCCTATTGCTTAAAAAAACAAGATGCTCTCCAAAAAAAGTGGAATCTTATCTTGAATATTTCTTATCAAACGTTTCGACGTAAGTTCCAGCAGTATTTGAATTATGAACGCATTAACAAAAGAAACAGTCAAAGAAGTCTTAGACGAAATTGATAGGTTATTGAGGAGATCGAACATTTCTCTTGCGATTTATCTTTTCGAGAGAAAGGGCTTGGTCTCCAAGATACAATCAAAAGACCGACGGTCGATTTAGATTTCTTTATGGATTACGATGATGAGCGACTCAGAGGGCAAGTTCAGGAATTGACGCAGGAAAAGTTCGGTGTTCATTGCGATATCGGTGTTTCTTTACGATTTTTCCTGATTAGGTATCAATAAATTTCTTGCCCGTAGCGAAGCGGAGGGGCGAAGCGGTAGTTCACTTTGGGATGGCGGAAACGCAGTAGCCATCAGATTTTTCTAATTCGTAATTCGTAATTCGTAATTCGTAATTCACTTATATGAGCTTCCAACAATATACTTCTTGCATTTTTATCATGGCAGACGGCGCTCGACCTGATGTGTTCTCTGATTTACGGCAAAAGGGTGATTTGCCTAACATTGAGCGTTTTTTGATTGAAAAAGGATGCTACCGCACCATTGTATCCGCCATCCCAGCAGTTACTGGTTCCACTTATCTTCCGTTTTTGACAGGTTGTTATCCGGGCACCTGTAATATGCCCGGTATCAGATGGTTTGACAGAGAGGTTTTTGGTAAGAAGCGACTGAGTTTGTACAAATTCCGAAGTTATGTAGGATTTGAAAGTTATCTATACAACCATGATATTTCAAAAGACGTTCAAACTCTTTTTGAATTGGCAAATAAACCTGTGAATATTTTTAGCTCAATCAATCGCGGCTCTGGGTTTTGGGGAAATAAAACCAAACTTCGTCGTGGTATTCATTGGCTGCGCGCTCATTATACGGGCAACTGGCAGAAAACAGACGCTGTCTGCGAAAAGATTTTGATGCGGACAGCGGGAAAAAAACACCAGTTCATATTCGCTCTTTCTCCTTCCATTGACACCTTGAGTCATCTCAGTTCTCCAACCTCTGAGACTGTTTTAAACGCCTACCGTAGACTTGATGATTCAATAGGCAAACTTGTCAAGCGTTTGCAGGAATGTGGCAAATTGGAAGTAACCTTGATAACTTTGACCTCTGACCACGGTTTGAGTCAGACTCATACCCATCTAGGTTTGGTCGATTTGATAAAAAGCTTTGGACTGAAAACCCTGTTCTATCCGCTTATCTTCAAGTGGAATCCACAGGCTGTGGTGATGGAGTCCGGCAACGGCATGGCGAATTTGTATTTCAGAGTTGGAAAACAGTGGGATGAACCGTGTTATTACCATAATTTACGCAAATATGGCAAAGACAAGCTTGACTTAATAAAATTACTTTTACAGCGAGAGGAGATAGACCTCTTAATTTCAAAGGACATTGCAGGCAATATTATCGTTCATAACAGTAAAGGAGAAGCAAGGATAAGCGTCGTAGATGACCAAATTAGTTATCAGATAGTTTCAGGAAGCGACCCATTTGGCTACATAAATTATCCCGCCCAAACCGATTTTGCCCAATCATTGGAACTTACCTTCGATACTAACTATCCCGATGCTATCATGCAGTTGATTCAAATATTCCGTTCCCCTCGCACAGGAGATTTGTTAGTAAGCGCTAAAGAAGGATTTGACCTGAGAACTCGCTTTGAGAATCCAGAACACAAATCCTCGCACGGTTCTTTGCATAAAAGCCACTTACTCGTTCCTTATGCCAGCAATTTTAAAATAGAACAAAAAAGGAAACTTCGCACTGTAGATGTGTTCCCCTCAATCGTGAAACTTTTAGGGTTGAACACTGGAAGCATTAACATCGACGGTAAAAGCTTTGTGGAATAAAATCAAAATAGATAGTAAAACTAAAGCCTGGATAGCTATTTTATCTACCACCATCATTCTACTGGGAACGCTCAGTTACTTCCTCTTTTTATCGAGTGGCAGGTATTCACAACTGATTAGCTTCTTCCTTTACATGTGTATTGCATGTAGCATGATTCCGCTTCCAACACCACCTTTTGTTATTGGATTGGGGAAGATTTTCCCTCCTGTAATTGTAGCGCTTACAGGAGCGATGGGCAATTGTATAGCCGGGTTATTAGATTATTACCTGGTGACAGTTCTTTTCTCAAAGGTGCAACTTCTGCAAAAAATGGAAAAAAGCAGAATATTCCAACAGGGAAACGTTTATTTTAAGCGCTTTGCTTTCCTATGTTTGGTTTTCACGGGGTTTAGTCCCATTCCATTTGAACCTTTCCGAGTTATGGCAATCGTTGCCAGGTATAATATAGCAAAGTACGTTCTTTCTATATTCGTTGGTCGAATGCCACGTTATTATCTGATCGCTTTTCTCGGAGAAGAATATCGGGAATACTTTACAAACAAAGTTTTGCTGCTGCTGTTAGTTATTTTGATTTTAATTTACCTCATTCAAGAATTGGTCAAAAAGTATCGAATAGGTAAATTTCACAAATCGAATATTTGATAAAGACATAGAGAGAAAGCCAGAAACCCAGTTGCCTAAGCATTCGTCTTCTCAAAAGTGTAAGGATAAAAAAGCTATGAATTTCATAAACAAACTGAGCATTTTGAGAGATAAATGGCGCGTTCTGATTTTGTCTTTGACGGTTTATGTAGTGACGGTGGTTATTCTAATCTGTTCATTTCCGCTTCAACAAAGTTTGGAACTGCTATTTTTGCTTGTATATATGACCTTTGCGTGTACCTTTTTTCCGCTGCCAACACCGCCAATAATTATGGACTATGGTGGAAGATTTAACCCTATCCTGGTAGCTATAGTCGGCGCGATTGGCACTTGCATGGCAGGTTTAATCGACTACACTGTGATAACCTATGTTCTGAAGTACGAAAAAATCGCGAAGTTAAAGCAGACGAAGACTTATAAATATTGCGCTTGGCTTTATAATAAAATTGCTTTCATAAGTTTAGTGATAGCAGGTTTCACCCCTATCCCATTTGAACCATTCCGATTTTTGGCGGGTGCTACGAAATATAACAGAGGCAAATATGTTTTAGCTCTTTTTATAGGTAGGGCGCCAAGATATTATCTCCTTGCAAAACTTCAGCGTATGTTTCATATTCCACGCAGTATTCTTATCGGTTCTATTCTTTTGATATTGGTAATCGGACTGATAAGAGCGTTTTGGAACAAAATAATTCAAAAAAAGGTGAGACAGGAACATACATCTGAAGGAGATGTAAAATCATATATTCGCGGTAGCTCACGCGATGGGCCCCATCGCGTTGACTATCAAAAATTTTGATTACTTTTGCAAAAGATTATGATACCTGAACTGACCCAATCATCAATCTTGCGTAAGACCATTGGTCTTGTGTTGATTATTAGCTTTACGTTGTTGTTTCGGTACGGGGATTTACTTGCTGCTGACCGTACAAGTGAAGGAGTTAACCCGACTACTACAAAACAACTTTTGGAAACAGAAAAATCAATGAGAACCTATTTGTTCTCAGGAATTGCAGTGTTCGGATTTATGGAGAGAGGAGGGGCTGATTATATCGCCCAAATAGGTATTCAATCGGTTAAACCGTGGATAGCAGGTGACATATATTTCGGGTTTGGTTTTAGGAATGTAGTAGCGCCTACATTCAGCATTGGTCTTCAGATGCGCAAATCCGGGTATGGTGTAGGCCCCTTAATTGGCATTCGTTATATGTTTTTGAAAACTACTCGTGATTCCTACTCTATAGGAACAGTTGAATTCGGCGTGGATTTCACCGCGAAATCGGCTTTCAATTTATGTATGTTAGTAGGAATAGGTAGTTACCGACCAGTTCATACTGACTTAGTCCCGCTATTTGGATATTTGACATTGCGGGTGGGATATCAACTCTAAAAGGAGGAGCGCGAATGAAAGGTATGTCGTTGACTCAATCACTGCGCTTTGCTGGACGAGGCTTATATAATTATATAACTGATAAACCATTTGCCATTTCATTTGAAGTTACGCATTCCTGCACTTGCGATTGTCTACACTGTGATAGAGGGGGAAAAATGGAAGAGAAAGAATTGCTTAAACCAGCAGACTATGCAACTCTGATATCATCATTACGCCCTTCTGCAGCGCAAGTGTCGGGCGGGGAGCCGCTTCTTAGAAAAGATGTGGTGGATATAGTTAAAGCAATCAAAAAACACAAGAACAAACTCCCACATCTTGTTCTGGTGACTAATGGTTCCCTTTTGAATGAAAAAAAATATGTAGAATTGAAGGAAGCTGGCGTTGACCGCTTTTCTGTATCGCTTGACCTCCCAAATGAGAAACACGATGAGTTTCGTAGACTTCCCGGTCTATATGCTCATTTGGAGGAAACCATCCCGCGTCTTGCCGACTTCGGCCATAATGACATTGTGTTGAATTCTGCAATAACTCAAGTGAACTTGCCATATCTGATAGATTTGGCAAATAAAGCGGAGGAATGGGGAGTAAACATCTCCTATACCGCCTATGGTATCCTACGCACGGGAGATAAAAGTTTCTTTATCTATTCCCAAGAAGATTTGGCAATGTTACAGCAAAAAATTCATGAGATAATACAATTGAAAAAGGAAAAAGGAGGGATTCTCAATTCAACATACATGTTGAAAAAAACGTATGAATTCTTTAGGGATGGCTATATTCCTAATTGTAATGCTGGCAGAAGATTTTTAGTTGTCAGACCAAACGGCTATTTAATTCCTTGTTCAATGCGACCTCATCATCGGCTGTACTCAACTCAAGAGGAAATGTTGGAGGAATTCTCAGAACACAATAAGTGTGGAGAGTGCTATGTAGGGATTAGGGCTTATAGCGACAAATCCTTTGGGACATTGGTAAAGGATAGCCTATCTTTCTTTTTCTACAATCTACTGTAACTGTGGACTATCCTTAAATTGAAAAAGTCAAAAGTGTAAGAAACTTAAAAGTTAATGAGAGAAAGGAGAGGATTATGAGATTTTTTAAGCAAAATATTGCCTTATATATAGCACTCACCTTAATATGGGTGCTCGCCGGGTGCAGCCATGTTCTCGAATATCCTATTGCTGACCCCATTACCTTTGACCCCGATAACGCCCATCTGGCTCAAATTCCAGAGGAAAGGGAGCCAAATGCCCAATGGGATGCGCTCTATTATGTAGTTCTCTATCCTACGTTGGAGAGCATTGATAACCTGTTTGGATTGCTTGGCCCAGGGGAAGCAAAGAATGTAAACTCTTTTGGAGAGGCGCCCAACTCCAGTTGGTTCACCAATCGAATCGGCATGTATCCGATGACGTCGGAAGAGGTGGCGCGAGGTCCCAATACCACGCCAGGCCCGAGCCAGGATGGACAATGGATTGTCACTCGAGGCAAAACTCAGGGGGTAACACCAGGTTTCTTTATCAAAGATGCTCTGGGCGATGCATACATCGTTAAGTTTGACCCTCCACTAGGTCCTGAGACAAACTCTGGCGCTGATATCATTGTTTCCAGATTTTTTCATGCGGCGGGTTACAATGTCCCTGAAGATTCAATTGTATATTTTGACCCAAAGATTCTCAAGGTAGGTTCCGATGCTAAGTTTGTCGATAAAAAAGGGCGAAAACGACGCATGACACAAGCGGATTTAGATGAGATTCTGCGATATCCTGTGCCCCAACCAGATGGTCGAATTCGCGCTTTTACCAGTAAAATGCTCAGCGGCAAACCGATAGGTCCTTTCAAATACAGGAAGATACGCAAAGATGACCCAAATGATATTATTCCACATCAAGATAGACGTGAATTGCGTGGGTTAATTGCCATTAGCGCGTTCTTGAATCATAGCGATATGAAAGGACCTAACTCGTTGGATATGTATGTAACCGAGAATGGCAAAAGCTACGTCAAACATTATTTAATTGATTTTGGAAGCGCTCTAGGTGTCAGTGCCTTCGGACCGGGTAAGCCATTCAAAGGGCATGTGTATGGCACCGTTGATTTCGGAGATATTTTTCTAAATATCTTTACTTTGGGGTTATATGTCCATCCCTGGGAGAAGACTGAATTGCCGGATATAAGAGGGGTTGGCAGCTTTGAGGCAGATGCCTACAACCCGGGACATTGGAGACCGAATTATCCAAACGCAGCGCTTATGAGTGCTACGAACTTAGATGGTTACTGGGGCGCCAAAATTGTGATGGCTTTCACCGACGAGCACATTAAAGCCATTGTTAAAGAAGCGAAATATTCAGACCCGCGCGCAGAGGAATACATGAGCCAAACGTTAATCCAACGTCGTGACAAAACGGGACGTTACTGGTACAATAAGGTCAATCCGTTGGATAGGTTCAAAGTTGATAAGGATGTCCTGCGCTTTGACGATATGGCAATCGTTGGTCATCTAGAAAAAGCGGAAGATGCAAAGTATAAATGGAAACTTAAATATCGCGGGAAGGGGATACGAGACCTAACGGATTATATTGAAATTGCTTCAACCCAGATTACGTTTACGCCAGAGATTATTGATAAAATGAACGACGCTATTCGACAGTCTGGTCAGCCGGATAATCCGCGTAATCGTGTATTCTCCATTGATATTCGGACGAAGCGAGGGAATCGTTCAAAATGGAGCAAAAGTGTACGCCCGCATATCTATTATTCACCGGGGGGTGACCTCAAGCTCATTGGCATTGAAAGAGAAGGGTGAACGAATTACGAATTACGAATTACAGCGTTCGCTACGCTCATTTATCTTCGATTACGCTTGAAAACGGACTTCTGAATGCGGAAGACGGATGTCAGAAGTCCGTTTTCCGTTCTCCGTTTTCCGTCAAGAATTAGGAGGAAACAATGAACAAAAAACGATGGACACTCATTTTATTTGGAAACTTTCTGTTGATTCTGTTAATTCAACTCAGTATGCCGTGCCTGGCGCAAACCCATATAGGCCCTGAACGCACACCGCCAAAGCGTTCCGCTTATAAAACAGCGCTATGGCCGGTAAGATTTACGTTGAAGTTACCTATAAAGGTACTCAGCTACACCTCTAAAGGTGTAATTATTGGACTTGATGAAAGTAGGATTATTACTACATACCAAGAAATTTTCTTCAATGAAGCGGAAACCATTGGGCTATATCCAATGTTGGCCCTTTCCCCAAGTTCAGGGTTAGGGGGTGGATTTGTGTTCTTCCACGATGATTTCTTCAGCCCAGGAATGGATTTGGAGGTCAAAACCAACTTAACAGCCACATCACAACATGAAGCAGAATTCTCGCTGAAGAAACCTGAGTGGATGAACGACAGATTTTATACCTATCTCCTGGTTAAATACGCCTATGACCCGGATAGAGATTTCTACGGCATTGGTTTTGATAGCAAAAAAGATGCTCGAACCAATTTTTTGCTTCGAACAGTCAATACGGAAGTTGATTTCGGCGCAAATCTAACACCGACGGTTCACGTGGGTGGAAAGTTGGGGTATCTCTGGGCAGATAATGGCTCTGGTAAAAGTGAAAATTACCTATCCATTGAAGATACGTTTGAAAAAAGTCAGAGGCCTGCTTTCGGTGAAACCCTGTCCTTCTTCGTGCCGCAGCTCTCTTTGGCGCACGACAACGCCGTGCCTGCGGGACGGCCCCATTCGGGTGGAAGAGAGGAATTCACCGTTGCCCTGTATCACCAATTGACAGATAAGAAGTTTCGCCTCATTCATTATGAACTACAGCTTTCTCGATATCTACATCTTTTTTTAGAGCGGTCACTTGCCGCGCGAGTGCGGGTGGAAATGAATTCATCCATGGGTGGAGGATATGAGGTGCCTTTTTTTCTGCGAAGTCAATTGGGAGGTGGTGAGACTCTCCGTGGTTATAACACCGGTCGATTTTCTGACAAGGACTTAGTTCTGGCGACATTGGAATATCGCTTTCCTGTGTGGCGTCATCCCAGTCCCATCGAAACCTATCAGATGGATGGTCGAATCTTTATGGATGCCGGCCGCGTGTTCAGCGATATTTTTGACGAGTTTACGCTTAGGCATACAAAACTTAGCGGCGGCTTTGGTTTACGATTCAGTTCAAAAGAAGACTTCGTATTCCGGTTGGACGTCGCTAAAAGTTCAGAGCAATTGAGTGTTATGTTCAAGCAAAAAGCTGTTTTCTAACAGTATTATTGGGTAATCCAGCCAAAGTAAAGTTTTTGGGTTGACTTCATCCCAACATCTGTTATACTTATTGATATAAAAATAAATTGGAGGATGAATATGAGTAAGCAAGCTGTGGTTTCTATCGTCCGGATGAATGATTCCATAGAAGCCGCGGTTACAAAAGCTGTGGATTTAGTTGGAGGATTATCTTCAATGGTCTCTGAAGGAGACACGGTTCTGATAAAACCAAACTTTATCAGAGAAGAACCCTCATTCATGGGTACGACTACGAACATCGAAGTTATCAAAGCGACTGTTAAACTTGTAAAAGCGGCAAACGCGATTCCCATCGTGGGCGAAGCGTCAGGGAACCAGTATGATACGGAGGCGGTTTATGAAAATCTCGGTCTTCGAAAGGCATTGGAGGATGTGAAAATTCTGGACTTGGATAAGGATGAAATTGTAAATGTTAAAATTGAAGGTGCGAAAGCGTTGAAGGAAGTAGGTGTTGCCAAAACTGTATTGGAAGCGGATTTCATTATCAGCTTGCCCTTATTGAAAACCCACATGACGACGAATACAACTATTGGGATGAAGAATATGATGGGCGTTTTGCCTCAGAGGGAAAAGTGGAAAATGCACATGAGCGGCTTACATCAAGCGCTGGCTGACCTCAATCGCCTCGTTAAACCAGATTTAGTTATAGTCGATGGAATCGTTGGGATGGAAGGGCTTGGTCCAACTATAGGAACGCCTGTTCAAATGAACTTAATTCTCGCTAGCAATGATGTCGTCGCGGTGGATACTGTTGGGTCTGCTGTGATGGGATTTGCCTTAGAAGAGGTCGAACATCTGGTACTTGCTGGAGAAGATGGCCTGGGTATAAATAATCTTGAGGAGATTGAGATTCGAGGCGAAAAAATCGAAGATGTTGCTCGCCCGTTCAAAAAACCCTTCAAAGGTTCATTGGGACCAAAATTCCTTTTCGTTTGGGGGGACTTCCAATATCGATTTGGTACCTTCATGTTGAATCGCTTCGGCTACGATATTCGCCCTTTCCTCAAAGATTTTTCGAATATCTATGTCGCCAAACCAAAACTCAAAAAACAATTTTGTAACAAATGCGCGGAGTGTGTTACTGTATGCCGAACGAAGGCACTTACAATGAAAGACTATCCCTTGATTGATTATGATGTTTGCTCGAAATGTCTTCGCTGTGTACAACATTGTCCAGAGGGTGCGCTCTCATTTTCGCGCAAGCCGGGTTGGATGCTTAAAATGTTGAATCCATAAGCAAGTTGAGAATGCAGATGAAAAGGAGGAAATTACATGCAAGCAGGGCACTTTGCCGCTAGTTTAGCGATAGCAACATTTTTTGACTGGAACGCACCTACGGTTTTGTATTCGGTAGGGATACATTGGCTGCCTAACGCAGATGCTTTAGCGATTCAAGCGGGTTGGGCAGATGAAGACTTCCACTGTTCTATTACCCACACATTTCTTTTTGCTATTACTCTCAGCGTATTGATTGGCATATTCTCACGATACTATGGGTTGCTAACTTTTGTTAATCTCATTGTCCACATGCTGGCGGACTTACCCAGTGATGTGGGGCAACCCTGGCTCTGGCCGTTGTCAAAGAAAAAATTCACTATAGCGTTGTGGAAAGACACGGGCTCCTGGGGATGGGATACGATTAAGGGAAGTTACCAACAAAAATGGCCGTGGATTTTAGAATCAATCGTTTTAGTGTTTCTTATATACAGACTTGTTGTCATTTATTAATAGTGCTTATCCGAAGTTGGACACTTATGAAAGTAACTCTTCGTTGCATTGGATCCTAAAGTCAAACTAATTTGACTTTGGTAGATTTCGTTCCCCGACGCTGTAGTCTAGGGCTTTATGCCCGTCCGCCGGTTTACGAACGTCCATAGCAGCAAACGACGCCCATAAAGGGCTAGGCTACAGGTTATGGCGTTCTAATTTACCAAAGTCAAACTAATGATTGGAGGAAATATCCATGATAAGAACACTGACAAGGTTTCGATACGCTTCGCACTCAACCCAAGGGTGGAGGCTCACAAAGGGATTGAGCCTTAACTTATACTGTGTTTGTTTATTGCTGCTCGGGTTTGTGCAACCGCTATTTGGAGAATCAGAAACCGACTCTCCAGTAAAAGAGCATCAGTCTGACAGCGCGGAAGTCTGGTCTGAAAAGATGAGCAACAAGGATACCTGGGAGAATATCGTCTCTTTTCCAGGGGTAGTTATCCTCTTTCCTTTGGAATTAACTTTAGATGGACTGAAAACATCGATCAGATTTGTTTCTGGCAAAAAAATAATTCCGAAGACTAAAGATTTCCTCACTTCAGACGATGGTCGTCGAGGTGTTCGTCCAACGTATTCCTCTCGCGCAGGCGGGGGAGCTATGTTTTTCCAAAAGGGTTTACTTTCGCCGCAATCTAAGCTAACAATCTCGGCCGCGGCTGGCCTAGCACGGCGTCAACGATATGAATTGCGAATGAAACGTGTTGCTCTATTCGGAGGTGCTCTATCGTCAGATTACCTGGTCCGCTATCAACTGCTTTCAACCGAGTCTTTCTTTGGGCTCGGGCCGAAATCTCAAAGGGAGGAAAGTAATTTTGCACACGAGCAGGTAGCCGTAGAAGCCTCCTTCGGCACGGGGTTTAGTGAGCGGATTTCATTAGATGCCATTCTTGGTTTTGAACTCAACGATATTTCAGAAGGCAAGGATAAAAGTATCCCCTCGACTACTGAGGTCGGGCACGGAGGCACCGCCCCTACGGAGAATCTCCCCGGACTGGAGGAGCAAGTTCGGATGGGGCGATTGCAAATCGGACTGCGGTATGATTCTCGGAACAGGCTGGGAAATCATAGCAACGGTAACGAGGCTTCGCTTACTGCAGGTCTGTTTCAAGATTTTGATGATGACCAATTTAGCTTCTGGCGAATCTCGGCCGATTTGACACACTACTTGCACCTTTTTTACAATCGAACCCTTGCACTACGCCTGGCAGGAGAAATCAACGAACCATTATCGGATGGAGACATCCCATTCTACTATCTCAGCGAATTAGGACGACAGGAAACTATTCGTGGTTTTAGTCGTGGCCGATTTCGAGACCAGGATATGGTCTTGGCGTCTTTGGAGTATCGCTATCCGATATGGCATGTGGTGGATACCATGTTGTTCGTTGACGTGGGTCAGGTTGCTCATGATATTTTCAACGACTTATCACAAGATAACTTCGAATTTGGTTACGGAGGCGGCTTTCGAGTTTGGGGGGATGAGGGATTAATCTCAACATTTCTTATCGGAAAAAGCCGGGATGGGTTCCGCTTTTATTTTACCTTGAACTAGATGTAACGATAGATAGGAGTGATGATTATGTCAAGATGGAATCAGTTATTTGAACTCTGTAGGGGCGGTGCCTCTGTGCCCGCCCTTAGTATCTTAGTGTTAATTCCTGTCCTTATAGGTCTCACGACAGGTTGCGGCAGTAGCGGGAAATTCAGGATACCAGAACCCGTCCCGAACGACCAGCGTGCCGGTCCTGAACCCGAATCAAGGGACATTAATATCATAGCAGATGGTTTTGACCAACAGTTTATTGTGCAGATTGAGCAATCCTTTGACTTATCACGTCAGCTTCGTAATCTTTTTGGACGACCCAAGCGGTCAATAAACGTTGATGCCTTCGGTGAGGTAATCAACTCCAGTTGGTTCACCAATCGAAATAGCCTAAAACGCGTGTCTATAGAAGAGATTGCGAGAGGTCCCAATTCAGGAGAAACGCCTGATACTTCAGGTGTATGGACTGTGATTCGCGCTAAGGCGGAAGGTGTGACCCCAGGTTTTCATATTGAGGACAGTCACGGAGTTCGCTATGTGATTAAGTTCGATCCGGCAGACTATCCTGAACTAGCTACTGGAGCTGAGATTGTTTCCACCAAGTTGTTTTACGCGCTTGGATATAATGTCCCGGAAAACTACATTGTCTACTTCGAGCCTAAAATCCTCAGATTGGGCGAGAAAGTTAAGTTCACAGATGAAAAAGGTCGCAAACGCTTTATGACCAGGGAAGATTTGGATGCGATACTTGAGAGGATTGAACGGCTTCCAGATGGT
>SDBU01003144.1_pt1 | contig 21208 bp, 20 predicted proteins | sample 2277071 | NCBI WGS metagenome assembly SDBU01 (sample SAMN10397929, study PRJNA504765) | marine sediment metagenome | isolation source: marine sediment core GS08_GC12, 126 cmbsf | place: Arctic Ocean: Gakkel Ridge, Loki's castle | collected 2008
AAGCGACGAAGAATCTCTGAGAACTTTTAGAGACCCTTCGCTTCGCTCAGGGTGACACATGAGTGGCTGAATGCTTACCTCCACTTTATTAAGGGTGAGAGAGGTATTTTTAATTAGTCACGCAGGGTAACATCTCCGGCTACAATTTTAGTCAGGCTGCCATCCGAATGGTGCAATAGAAGGCTGCCATCCCTGGCTACTGATTCAGCTATGCCTTCATATATAGTTTCGCCCGACTTTACCTGAACCCTTCTACCTAGTGTCACTAAACTGTCCCGCCACTCTTGGTAAATAGAACCTCCGGCTAACAAAGCCAGATATAACCTTTCTATCTCAACTAGCAGGCACCGTATTACATTTAAGCGTGACACATCTCCTCCCAGCTCGTCGGAAAGACTGGTAGCGGTGGGTTGAATCTCAGTAAAATCATAAAGCCTGAGGTTAACATTTACCCCGATACCTATAATAGCGTAGTCCACTATGTCTCCCCGCACATTGCTTTCAATTAGAACTCCACACACCTTCTTCCCGTTAATGAGAACATCATTAGGCCACTTAAGCTGTGACTTCAAGCCAGTGACTGCCTCAATGCTATGAACTACAGCTAGAGAAGCTAACATAATAAGGGAAGGCAGGTAAGCTACACTCGGGTAGAGAATAACCGACAAAGCAATATTACCCTTGGGTGATAGCCAAACACGCTTTATTCGACCCCTGCCCGCAGTTTGCTCATCAGTAAAGACAACAGTTCCTTCCACTGCTCCCTGTTGAGCCTCTTGTTTTGCCACCTCCATTGTTGAAGTCAGGCTGGGATAGCAGATAACCCTTTGCCCGACAAAATGAGTCTCTAAATTATTGGTAATAGAGGCTGGCGATAAACTATTTTCCACTATTCACATCCTGCCTTACCTAAATCAAGCCCCAAAATGGCTTGCCTCCGGCCCAGATACGAAATTAGCCTGACGAAGCAGACACCATTCTTTTGCCTTTGTCTGAGCCGACAGGCATTCTCTTGTTATTTTGGCTCCCTTCCAATCTTCTCCGCTATCGCCTCCTCTTGTCAAGTCTGTTAGCAATCGCCTGTTCTTTATCCTTTTGCTTAGCCTGTCCCCCGGGCTAGCCATTTTTAAGGGTTACAAAGATGATTTTACTGGGCCTGGTTTTTAGTCTTGGAACAGCCGCAGCTTTCTTAAGAAGCCTGGGGTCACCCTCCTCTGTTAACGGTTTTTCCCCTGTTGCTTCTACCTCGGATACCTCTCCCAACTTATTCAGGATATCCGCCAGCGGGGTAGGCTTTGGTAAGGGGAGCGTAATAGCAGTGCCCCCCTGCCAAGAACCAACCATTCGCAGCACGCGTGACTGGAGCCTCTCCTCCACTTGACTAGTGAATCTCATCAACTGGTTAGCCTCAACTGGTGGCGGTATAACCAACTGCACCTCTTCAAACATGTTGTCAGAGCCTTCTTGTGCCTTTGTACCACATCTCTCTTCATACTCAATCCGGGATTTAGATGTGATGCTCTCACTAATCACTACTTGCCCACGGTGAACTTGTCTAATAACCTGGGCAAGTTCCATGCGCTTTATATCTTTGAGGAGGTAACCCACTGCCCCAGCCTGCATAGCCTCAGCCAGGTATTCATCATACAGAGTCAGCATAATGACATTGCAGGAGGGCTGTTTTTCCAGTAGCTGTCGAGTAAGCTCAATCCCGTCCATCCCAGGCATCTTAATATCCATGAGGATGACCTTCGGGGAGAGCAACTCTACCTGAGTGAGCGCCTCTTTAGCATCGGCTGCCTCACCCACCACCTTCATATCTGTTTCGAGCTCCAGCATGTGCCGTAGCCCCTCACGCACAACCTGGTGGTCATCAACTAAGAGAATCTGGATGTCTTTCTTCATCTTCCCCTCCATTCTTAGTGCTGGTAGCCGCTCTGGCTATCCATCTGAATTTTTTACCCACTCCTTGACTTCGACAAGGCAATCAACGAAATAGACTTCATCATCAAACAGAATCTTGGCAAGCTGAAGAGCTTTTAACCAACGCTCCCTTTTTGGTTCAGCGCTTTTCACATTCTGCTTGCTCTTTACTATTTGCCCAAGCCGTTTTCCTAAAGCTACACTAAATTTTACTCCAATTCAGTGAACTTGCAGTTGGAAGAAGCCAACATAATTGTGGATAATCTATCCTAGATTGAGGATACCCTTTTAATACCAACTTTGGAAGCACCAAAAGGATAACTCTATGAGCCAAAAGGGTCAGTTTAATAAGCCTAAAGGTTCATAGAGGCAGAGAGCTATTTATTAAATTGGTGCAATGAATGCAGGTAAAAGAAAGGGATGCCGAGGTGTTAAATCAGACTTCTTTTGTAGGCCTCTGATACCGCCTCGGAGCGATTGCGGACACCCAATTTTTCAAAGATGAGGCCTACGCTTCGCTTAACCGAGGCTTGGCTCAAAAAAAGCTGGTTAGCAATCTCTTTGGTGGCTACGCCATCAGCAATCAGGTGAAGGATGGCCAATTCGCGCTCTGACAGATAACCCCGTTGTTTGCTCTCAGCCGGAGCGACAAGCTCAGCTAAGCGGTCTCGACTGAGAGATAGGTCAAGTAGCGAGCGGCCTTGGTGAACTGCTCGGATAGCTCTTATCAGTTCCTCACGCCTAATATCCTTAAGCAGGTAACCCACTGCCCCAGCCTCAATGGCCTGAGCCAGGTATTCATCATACAGAGTCAACATAATGACATTGCAGGAAGGCTGTTTCTCCTTTAGCTGCCGAGTAAGCTCAATCCCGCTCATCCCAGGCATCTTAATATCCATAAGGATGACCTCCGGGGAGAGCAACTCCACCTGAGTAAACGCCTCTTTAGCATCGGCTGCCTCACCCACCACCTCCATATCTGTTTCAAGCTCCAGCATGTGTCGTAGCCCCTCACGCACAACCTGGTGGTCATCAACCAGAAGTATTCGGATGGTGTCCATTTATCTTTCCTCTACTTGGGACTGAATGGGAAAACTAAAGATTATACTAGTTCCAGTCCCTTCGCCTGTCCTTATCCTGATATCCCCTCCCAGCATCTCCGCCCTCTGTTTCATACCCAGTAAGCCCATATGTCCCACAGATATGGCACTATCCAGCGTGTGAGAGAGATCAAAACCTCTGCCGTTGTCACGAACCTCAATCAAGAGTTTATCCGTCTGGAATTGCAAGCGGAGATTTACATTGGTAGCGCTAGCATGCTTTCGAACATTAGAAAGAGCTTCTTGGACTATGCGGTAAACAGCAATCTCCATACTTGATGGGAGTCGGACCGGCGTGCCCACTTCACTAAATTGGCAACCCAGACCATCAGCCTTCAATTCTTCAAGGCTCTGCCTCAGGGCATGGTTAAGCCCCAGTTCATCCAGAGCGGGTGGGCGGAGTCCAGTCAGCACACGACGCAGTTCCTTGAGGCTTTTATCAATAGTGCTTTCCATCGTAGCCAGTTCACCTCGAGCTTCATCGCTATTATGTCCCGAGAGAAGTGCGTCAACGGTCTGAGCACGATAGGAAGCGCCAGCTAGCCATTGGGCAACGCTGTCATGGAGGTCGACGGAAATCCTCTGCCGCTCTTCCTCCTGGGCCAGGACTGACTGCGTCAGGAGCTGCTCTACTTGAAGCTGTTGTTTTTTGAGGCTATCAAACATCCTAGCATTTTCTACTATAATGCCAGCCTGGCTGGCCAAGCTCATTACTAGCTGCATGTCCTCTTGAGAGTAGAGGGCTTTTGATTGCTTTCTACCCAGGGCTAAAATGCCAATTAGCTTACCCCGGCTCTTAATGGGACACAGGAGTTCTAAATTGGAAGCAACTAAATTTTCCCTTTCTGTCTGCCACAATCCTTTAAATTGGGGGATGCTATCAATTTGCTTTAGGTCTAGGGGGCTAGTTTCTTTCTCCAGCCAGGCGACAATAGGGTTATCACGGTTAAATCTAGGTTCATCACTTGATTCATCTTTTACCTTTGGATAAGTAAATTGGGGGGTGAAATCACCACTGTTAATATCTTCAAATAATAATTTGGCTTGTGTGATGCGTAGAGCTTTGCTTATGGTGGGCAACATTTCATCAGCCAGTTCTTTCAAGTTAAGGATGTTGCCCATTTTACTGCTGAAGCTGAGCAGCGCCTGGCGATAGTGGTAGGTTCCTCTGTAAAAGAAGCGGTCTACCCTTTCTTGAATAGCATACCTTAACGGGCGGGACAGTAATGCCAGCAAGAGGGTTAGACCAGAGGCAAGTAATAAGACGTTGTAAAGTGGCTGGTCAGGTAACAAACTGTGCCCCAGTAATATCGCCCCTGTATAAATACTACCGAGAGCGCTGATTAAGATGAAGTATGCCAGCCCTCTTCGTACCACCAATTTGATATCAAGAAGCTGATACCTCCTGATGACATAGGCAATTATCAAGGCATTGGCCAGGTTACCGAGGTGGTCTGTGGGTAAGCCCTTTAGCGCTGGTGCGAGAGGTGTAATATAGCCAATAACTAATAATATGCTCCAGCCGGTCATTAGGTACATTGTTCTATTGCGGTCAACGGGGTCTGTTGAACTGCGGTATCTCTGCGCTAGCATCAAAATTGGGATAGTGAGAAAGGGAAAGAGGACGACCATTAGAATGTAGTCCCAATAGCCAATGTCATGGTACAGGAATCCACCAACCATCTGGGCACTCTTAACCACATAACCACCAAGACAAAGTACCAGAATAGCTAGCACAAACGCATAACCAATATATAACCCTATCCCACCCGGTTTGTTGGTGTAAGCCCTGACGAAATGATAGTAACAAATGGCTACCCACGGTATTGCTGTGATAACCATCCCGTTCCAGAAAAGTAAAGACGGAGAAGAGGTAGAGGGGTTCAGGACAAGCATAAAAGAGGTAAAACTCCATACCCCGGAGGCAAAAAGAAATAGAGCAAATACCTTATCTACTCGTCTTTTGGCTTGTTGTAAGACTAGTATAAATAAGACAGCAAATGTTAGAAAACTGACGAGCGGTATTAAGCCCCATAAATTCACTTGGAAATTCCCCCCTGATACTTAACGCGACCAATAATAACAATCATTATGTATTGTTACTATATAATTATGGCTTATAGCTTTGGCCTTGTCAATAGGAATGCGAAGCGGACGAATTCGTTTTACATAATAAAGCAGGTAGCAATTTTCTGACTCTTGCTACCTGCTTCCTATGCAATATAGTAGTCGGGCTACCTGAAATTATGAAGTTTATTTATACTTTTACCCTCTCCCCTGCCTTTACGGTTACTTTGCCAGTGGTATTGACCAGGAAGTCTATAGTATCATCAGCTGGGTTGATGTGAGGTGGCTTCAGTTGGGCTAGGTCAGCACCGGCCGCCCGCTGCCTTAGCTTATAGAGCTGAAAGGCATTTTGGGGAAGTAGACTGACCTCTAGCGGGCTTAAGCCGGTAAAGGATTCCAGCTCAGCATAGGGGGTATCTAGTTTTTTGAGCTCCTCATGGACGGAGGCGGCTACCTGCTCGACGGTAACATATCCGTTTTCCTTAAGTTCAATATATAGATGTAGTACTGGTTTATCCTTAACCTCTTTGCGCGCCGTCCAATCCTCATAATCCAGTCCCGAGTTCTCTATAGCTTGCCAGATAATTTTTTCTGATAGCCGGGTAAAACCGGCAATGTCAATCTGGTCATCTATGCGGGAGAGGAAGACCATTTGGGGGGTGTCTATATTGAGCTGTTCATTGCGCAATGATGTTATTTTAATCAAGTGCCCCAGTCTATATCTGACAAATGGACCACCGTGGAAACTAGTAATAACCAGCTCATAGTTACCTGGTTTAACCTCGTCTAGCAAAAGAGTTGACGGCTGATAGGTGGGGTCTTCCCTAGATTTAATACTTTCCTCTTCAGGAATAAACTCAAAGAAGTTGAGATGGGGTATGAAGGTCATACCCTGGTAGTCCCAGGTCTGCATAGCTATCAGGACAGCCTCGGTGCAGCCGTGGAAATCCAGTGGATATCTACCCCACATTTCCTTGAGTTTTTCTCTATATACGGAGCCGTCTATGCCAAATGTGATTAAGCCTTTAAGCGACCATAAATCTTTAGGCAGTAAGGGGCGATGAGCCAGCTTACTTTTTATCATCCCTCTTGCCAGCCGGAAGAGAGTTTTGGGCTTTTTAAGCAAAGCCCTGATATTTGTCTTTCTGCCTCTTTGCCTGAAGCGGTCACCTATGGCTACGGCAACGCTGGATAGAGCAAAGCATACATCCAGTCCCTCAGATAGAGCCAGCTCAAAGCCCCGCTGCATCCTCTCCTCAAAAGACATTTGTTCTGCTTCATCTACTGGTGGCAAGAAATCGAATAGTTCATGGGGGAAGACGCGAGCCATTGTGCCTGTGGCGTAGGGTGGTGGAGCCATTCCATAGAGAAACTTAGTATGCTTCTTGAAGGCAATTTCTTTTCTTTGCTTACAACCGGAGAAAAATAGCATAGCAAATAATAATGGCTCTATCTCATCAAGTTGCCTGGTGGTGACCGGAGCCCACCGGAAAGAATACTCGCCAGACTTGCCTGAGGTGCACTGCCATAGAATTGGTTTCTTAGGCAGCACGTCTGTCCTTCGCTTCAAGAGGTAGGGAGCGTAATCAGCATAGGTGGTAAGTGGCACCTGCTCTCGGAATTCCTCCACGGTATAAGGATTACCTCCGTTCATGATATAGCGGCCCAGTTCACATCTCTTCAGTGGCTCTAGCTGCTCCAGAAGTAACCGTTCCTGAACCTTCATAAAGTCCCCAAGACTTAAGTCAATAAACCCGCAACACCTCTGCCATAGCTCTTCAGTCTTGCCTTCCCTTAGAAGCTCAATTGCTTTTGACATATAACCACCTCCCAAGCTAAAGTTCGGCTAGAAGAGACTATGACAGCTATTAATCAGCTTGGGAAGTGATTGTGTTCTAGAAGATAGTTCTATCAGATAGGAGTAGTTAGTTAGAAATGAAGCTGTATGAGGTTAATAGAGGCTTGATTAGAGGCTTTTAGCTTTGCTACCAGAGCTACCAAAGGCTTGTAGTTTCTGGCTTAATTCTTCAAAGGTTTCATCTTTTGGTTGCTTACCCAGTTCTAGGCCATAGCTAATAAAGAAGTCAAGGAAATTTCGTAACAGCTCTCTTGTTCCCTGCTGGAACTGATTGAATTCTTCCTTGGTTATATAGTTTTGCTTCTTAGAGTCTTCCTTCAAACAGTTATCAATAAGGAAGTTAATAAAGTCCGAATGGTTCATGTCACCACGATTTTCGTCTACTTTCCTTATTACTTCGGCATCGACTATTAGCATTCTTTTCTCAGACATGGAACACTCCTTTTATAATTTGTTACCAACAAAGAGCAACCTGAAGAATCTGCTTCCCCAGGTTACCCTAAAAACCAACAAACTGTTAAAATTAGCTGTCATTTGTCAAGCCAACCAAGCATTTCCATTACACTATCGATACTTTTAATCAACTTCAAACCTAGCTCAGTCACTTGATAGGTTACTACTGGATTGCCTACCTCCACTTTATCAATAAAGCCATTGCTCATCAGAAAGCCAAGATACTTCTGTATTTGACTGTAGCTCATATTGGCGCTGTACATAATCTCTGTCTTGCCAGCACCATTTTCCCCCACCCTCAACATATCAGCTATTATCTCGATGTTAGACCTTCTATTGTTCATCTTCATCCCCCCTGCCCTTTTGTTTCAAGCTTTTATTTAATACCTCAAGCATTAGCTTTCACTGCCCGTTGTTAACCCTAAGTATAACTCTATGAGCCAAAGGTATCAATTTAATGAGCCTAAAGGTTCACTTAAGATGATACTTCCTCTGTTGGCATTTGTCAAGAGAATGGGTAAACAATGGCTATCAATTTTATAAGGGGAGCACTTGCTAGTCGGTGGGGGTTGAAAAGAAGAGAGCCTCCTCAGAATCCCGGGATGGTTCTAAAAGCTAATCTTAGGCTTATCTACATTCTTCACTCATTATCCTGGGGGTACTTGCAGGTATTTCACCATATTCTTACCTATGCCTTCTTCTCCGTTTCTTTGGTGCCCATTGATTAACTCATCCTCGGCCCGACTAATTCTAATTGTTTAGCTGGACTAGCCCGCTCTAGGGTTATCAGGAGTTCTTTTCTGGGCTGGGTTTCTGGTCTAGCTATGATTTTCTTGGAAAAGCTGAAGGAATTGTATTTTGCCGCTGGCTTTTCGCTCACAGCCTCTACATCGGCCATCTTTCCCAACCTATCCAAGATATCTACTAGTGGGGTGGCCATTCGCAGCAGGATAGTAATGGCAGTACCTCTATCCCAAGAGCCAACTTGTTGCACGATGGTTGCCTCGAGCGCCTCCTCCACTTGGTAAACGAATCTTAGTAACCGAGGTGCATCCACAGGCGAAGGTATAACCAACTCTACCTCTTTAACCAAGCTACCAGAGCCATCGCCTTCTGGCAGCAGGTATTCTGACTCCCCTTCCACAACTTGGGGTGTTGATGTAAGACGCTCATCAATAACTAATTCCCCGTGATAAACCCGCCTAATAGCCTGGGCAAGCTCTTGGCACTTTATGTCTCCAAGAAGGTAGCCGGCTGCCCCGGCTTCCAGAGCCTCGGCCAGACAATCCCTATGCCAGGTTAGCATAATGACATTACAAGGTGTCCGTTTTTGATGCAAGCGGCGGGTAGCCTCAATTCCACCTATGCCCAGCATCTCAGCCTCCATAAGGACAATGTTTGGTGATAGTATTTTCGTCTGGGCCAAGGCTTCCTCAGCCGAGGAGCAATCACCTACGATTTCCATATCTTCTTCCGGCTCCAGCATGCTTCGCACCCCGCGGCGAACAAGCTCATGGTCATCAACTAAGAGTATTCGGATGCCTTTCATAATCTTTACCCCCTAGCTTTGATATTGCCGAGCAAGAGCAGAAATGGGTACAGATTGTGGATAAAAACTGGCTCTTGATGTTTTAGGCACTTGACCTATGCCCAGTAGTTTAGACTTAACTATAGTATCCTACAGCTTACAGCGGGGATAAATAAGCCATTAGTAACTTCATGCCTAGGTAATTAGTCCTAGTGACTCGTCCTGAGGAAGTACTCAAAGGTGGTTCTGTTGTGTGGGGCTAGTGTCCTTAATTATTGTTTACAGCCATTCTAGAGTTCTGAAGTTCTTCGGCTAAAATCCAGCCATGGCGTATGGCTAAGACCACAGCGTGGGCTCTATCATTAGCATCTAGCTTGCGCAGGATGTTGCTAACATGATTCTTAATTGTCTGCTCACTGATTTGCAGAGTATAGGCGATTTGCTTATTTGAGTTACCATTGGCAATGTAGTTTAGAATCTGTGTTTCCCTAGAGGTAAGTGGGGCAACTATAGTTTCCATGGTTTTCCCATTGTTACTATGCATACTTTGGAATTGTCTTAATACATGCTTGGCAACCTTAGGTCTGGCTAAGACGCTGTTATTTATGGGGTATTCACCGCGGGAGACTTCCCTTATGGTCTTAGTCAGCTCTTCGGTGGTGATACTCTTATCTAAGTAGGCTACAGCTCCAGTTTTGATAATCTCAAAAAGCTGCTTGTCATCAGGGTTAGAAGTTAGCATTATTACCTTGGTGACCGGACAGCGCAGGGCAATTTTCCGTGCCAGGTCAAGCCCCCTGAAGGAGGGATAGTCAATATCCAGTAGTAGCACATCGGTAGAGTTAGCTTCAATTAGTGCCATCGGGTTCTCGTCTGGAGAACTGTCAAATACCTCAAAGTCAGGTTGTTGGGACAAGGCGCAGCGCACACCAACCATGAACAGAGCCTGTTTATCAACTATCGTCACCACTATTTTGTCCATTTAGTCATCTCCGGTTGTGGTAGGTACGTTAAGGCAAAGCTTAGGTGGACTGAAAATGACAAGTGGCTATAATTATGCCACAAAATAGCCATTTTGTCAAGTACCTTTGGCTTAACTCAGCTGGCATCATTTCCTCTGACATAGGTTTTAGCTGCTAGTTGACAAATTTTATGTGAACCTGTATTCTAAAATTAGATTTAGTCATCCAGAACTTTTCTGGAGGCGCAAATATGTGTATGCTCAACAAGCGAAGGCTCACCCGAAGGGGCTACCACCAGAAGATGTCAGTCCCGTCTGAAATCACCCTTTTGCAGGATTGCCTAAGAAACAAGTCGGCTGTATAATTCTTACGAGGTAGACTAATCTTTTTGACATTTGCCAAATGGCAAATTATAATTTTATTATGGATTAATAATTAAAGGCAGGTTACTTCTAATGTTCAAGTGGCTTGGTCAGCGAACCGAGAATAAGGAACAGAAGACAAGACAATTGTCGGAAAAGGAAATCAATATTAGTCCTATGTTCAAGTGGCTTGGTCAGCGAGCCGAGAAGAGGAAACGGAAGACAAGGCAATTGTGGGAAAGAGAATTCAATATTGTAAACGAGGGGCTTGATGAAGAGCAGGTAATTGCTTTTGTTGATAACCTGATTGCAGAGCAAAAAGCTTCACAACAAGCCTCTGCCGCTTCACTCCGTTCAGTACTTAAAACGGCAGTAACCAATGCGGAACAGGTGGTAGCCAGCATTAAGATGAAGGCACAAGCAGAGGCGGAAGACGAAGCGGCTACGATTATTAGTCAAGCCAACCAAGAGACTGAGGAAATAAAGAGAAAAGCTGAAATAGCAGCCCAGAAAGAGGCAGAAGATATTCTATCGGCGGCAAATAGAAAGGCTGAAATCGCCGAGATAGAAGCAAAGCAGAAGGCTCGACTATTCCTGCTCAGGGCAAGAGAGGACGTAGAGAAAGAGGTGAGGGGGGAGTATAAGAAGGCTTATGCCCGATTATCCTCTTCCTTACAGGACCTAATGAGTGAAGGGCAGAATATCGTGACAGAGCTAAAAGACAAAAGAGAAAGGCTGTGGGAAAGCAAAGACTTTGAACTGAAGGAACATGAAGCTGCACTACTCAGCACTTCTGGAGCGGCTGCTGTTCCCCCTGAAACATCGGCTCCTACGGAGACCCAAATAGAACCTGATATAGTCAGCAAAGAAGAGATAGCAGAGCCTACCCAGCTTCAGGAAGAGGCTATTGAAGAGGTGATAGAACAACCCGTTCAGCTTCAAGAGGAGCCTCCAAAGGAGGAGATAGCGGAGCCTACCCAGCCTAGAGATGAGGTTACAGTCTCTGAGCCAGTGGAGGCGACAACTGAGGAGTACCTCCTAGAAGAAGGACTAGGCAGAGAGAAAGCCAACCTTGCCCCACTAAAAGAGGGTAGCCAAACCCTTTATGCTGGTGAGGTAGAGCTAGCTATAGCCATGCCGGTAGACCTGGTGACGGTGTCTAAGTTATATAATCACTTGCAAACGATGCCTGAGCTAAGAATTCTTCGTACGACCGGCTCCTGGGACCAAGGCACTTCTATAACAGTTGTGTTAGATAAGCCAATTCCCTTAATTAGCATAATATCAAAGATATCTGGTGTTGAAGTAACACCGGAGTTGCAAAGCGAGGATAGTTTGGCGAAGGCGATATCAAGTTCGTCACTGGGAGCGAAGAGAAGAGGGGTAAAAAGAATCAAGATAACCCTGAGAGAAGCATAACCCTCAGTTGGGGGATAATTGCTGAGGACTTACCAAAACTAGAGTTATTTATTAAAATTACCTTGAGGAGAGAATGAAGTCATCGGAAGGGACACTGCCAAAAGACTTAGGCCAGATGCTGGTTGAGGCAAAGCTGATTACCAAGGAGCAGTTACATCATGTCATGGAACTGCAAGCCAAGGATGGTGATAAGATTGAGCGAGTCATGTTGCAACAGCGGTTAATCACACCGCAACAACTGGCATTCTTTACTAGCCTACAACTGCGGGTCCCCTTTGTTAACTTGAAAAAAGAGGGGGTTCAACCCCACGCAGTAGCCTTAATCCCTGAGTCGATAGCCAGGAAATATGGTGTTATCCCTGTAGATACCACTGACAGTACAATAGTGGTAGCCATGGAAGACCCGAGGGATATCCAGGCTATTGAGGACCTGGCAGCCTTGACCAGGAAAAGAATCGAGCCGGTACTCAGTACCTCTCAGGATATCCAAGAGATGATTGACCTCAACTACCGGGTTGGTGGCGAGATTGAAGAACAGCTCAGTCAAATTCCCACTCGCTACCAGAGAGTGCGGGTAGCGGAGGCACGGGTCTCTGCTGAGTCAATAGCTCAAGCCCCTGTTGTCCGCGCTATAGACCTTCTTATCAAGCAGGCGGTGAGAGACCGAGCCTCTGATATCCACGTCGAGCCTCAAGAGGACAAACTACGTGTCCGCTACCGCATTGATGGTATTTTGCATGAAATTATGGCCCTACCTTTGAGTGTCCATCCACCGTTGCTTTCTCGGGTGAAAATAATGTCTGGACTGAATATTGCTGAGCGCCGCCGCCCTCAGGATGGTCAAATCACCTTTGACATGGGGGATAGAGAAGTGGATATCCGGGTGGCTACCTCAAATACTATATATGGAGAAATGGTGGTGCTGCGTATCCTGGATAAGACCTTTGCCTTTCTCCCCTTAGCAGAGATAGGCTTTCTGCCTTCTCCTTTGGAGAGGTACCTACAAATGGTTAAGACTCCCTTTGGCATGATATTAATCAGCGGTCCTACCGGTTCGGGTAAGACCACTACTCAGTATGCCACAGTTAACCAGCTTGATAGCGTTGGACGTAATATCATAACCATTGAAGACCCGGTGGAGTATCGCTTCGCTAATATCAATCAAATGCAGGTCAACCCGGCTGCTGGGCTAACCTTTGCTACCGGACTCAGAGCTTGTATGAGGCTTGACCCTGACGTTATTCTGGTAGGGGAGATACGTGATGCCGAGACGGCTCAGATAGCTACCCAGGCATCCCTCACCGGTCACTTGGTGCTCTCCTCAGTTCATGCCAATGATGCGGTGAGTGTCATCTTCCGAATGGTAGACCTGGGGGTGGAACCCTTTCTTCTTGCCTCGGCAGTGGTTGGCATCATCGCCCAGCGGATGGTGCGCCGCGTTTGTCCCTATTGTTCCCGGCCCACCCCGGTCAGTTCCGATGAGCAACTGGCTTACGAACAGGAGCTAAATGAGAAACAATCGGAATTTCTTATTGGTGCTGGTTGTAATTTCTGCGCTGGCACTGGTTATCTGGGGCGAACTGGCATCTTTGAGGTTATGGTGATGAGCGAGCCAATGAGAAGGCTGGTTCTGAGTGGTGCCAACTCCGATGATGTTCGTGCCCAAGCCTACAAAGAAGGCATGGTCTCACTATGGCATGATGGTATGCTTAAGGTAAAGGCAGGCATCACTACTCCTTATGAAATCATACGCAATGTTTTCTCTGTCAGCTAAGGAAGGACAATGGCAAGAACCCTTAATATTTCCACAGAGCCGAAGCTTATATCTTACCGCTATGTAGCTACTACCAGCCAGGGGAAGCTGGTGAAAGGCACTATTAAGGCCACCAACGAGGTTGCGGCTGAGCGTCTTATTATTGGGCAAGGTTACAACCCAATAAACGTGGAAGTCGTTCCCTCTATGTTCAGCCTGGAAGAGGCTTTCCCCACCTTTTTCAAAGTCAAGCCCCGAGATGTGATTGTCTTCTCCCGCCAGCTAGCTACACTTCTCAGGTCAGGCATTTCACTCCTGCCCGCTCTGGAGATTCTCCAGGGGCAGGTAACAACCAGCCGAGCATTCAAGAAGGTTCTGGAATCTATCGTTGATGACCTTCGCGCCGGTGGCTCATTTTCTCAAGCTACTGCCAAAAATCCTAAGGCTTTTAGCGATATCTACTGTAGAACAATTGCTGTTGGCGAACGGTCAGGGAATCTGGAAATGGTTTTAAATCAAATGGCTGACTACCACGAGAAACAGGGCGTACTAGCTAAAAAGATAGGCGGGGCTTTAACCTATCCATTAATGGTCATGGGTGTTGGTGCGGTAGTAGTCGTTATTCTTATAGTAGTGGTCATGCCCCAGCTAATGGGCATGTTCACTGCTATGAATGTAGAACTGCCCCTGCCCACCAGAATTCTCATTGGCATAACAAATTTTGCCACTACCAACACACTTTACTTATTGATAGCTGGGGCGTTATTAGTCGTCTTGGTGCTGTGGATGGTGAAACAGCCTACGGGAAGGCGACTGCTTGACCGGCTGCGGCTCACTGCCCCTATAATTGGTCTCCCCACTCTCATGGGGGAGTTAGCCCGTTTCAGCCGAACTATGTCGGTGCTGGTCAGCACTGGACTGAATTTGCAGGAAATAATGGAGATGATGCCCCAATCCAGCAACAATAAAATCATTCGTGATGCCTTAAATCGGGTCAATGATGGGCTCCTCCTCGGGGAGGGGCTATCTGGACCAATGTCCCGCATAGATATATTTCCACCCCTCCTGGTCCAGATGGTAGCTGTGGGCGAGGAAAGCAATACCCTTGACTTCACCCTGGGGGTTGTCGCCGATTTCTATGAAACTACCGCTGAAGAAAAAACGAGCGCCATGGTGGGGATGATAGGCCCCCTCAGCACCATCGGCATTGCCCTACTGGTCGGCTTTATTGCCCTAGCAGTAATCATGCCGATGTATACTCTCACCGGGGCCCTTGGCTAGTCAACAGGAGGTGGTTGGGGTTGCTACATCTCTATGTCCTTGCCGGGAGCGTGGTGAGCCGAAGCCCGGAGCGAAGCGAAGGGGACGAAGCAATCTCGAGGAAAGGGTGGAATTATTGTAAGAGATTGCCGCGCTTGGCTCGCAATGACACCAAAAACCCCAATTTTTGAGGTTAGTTATGAAATGGCTGGGAAGAGGAAGATTCAGATTTCTTCGGGGACAAAGAGGCTTCACCCTCATTGAAGTCGTGGTTGCCGTGGCCATCCTTGGGCTTATCGGAGCAGGCTTACTAACCGCCCTCGACACGAACACCAGAGCTGTCGGCACCCTTGACGAACAGGTAGTGGCGGTGAACCTGGCTACTACCCACCTTGAGGTTATCAAGGCGATGCCCTACTACACCAATGCTCAGGACTATCTCAATGACGTTACAATCCAAAACATCACCGTTCCACCTCAATACAGCGTGGCCATAAATATCGCTTTCTCTGACAATGGCACCGCCTGGGTCGATACTTACACTAACCAGACTCTCCAGAAAATCATCGTATCCGTATTGCGGGAGGGGAAGCCCGTTCTCTCAATATGCACCTACAGGACCGAGAGATGAGACAAAAGGGATTCACTCTCATTGAAGTCCTGGTGGTTTTAGCGGTGGGTAGCGTGATATTGGTCGGCATAGTGCTCAGCATCCACCAGGTCGTGTGGGGCACCGGTCGCACCAACAGCCAGGTGGTGGCGCTGACAAACGTAAATTACGCGGCTCTGTTCATCAGGAAGGACATTCAGATGTCCCAGAACACAGACCTGACCGACGGCGTTTCAAGCTCGGTCGGGCTAACCTGGACCGACTACACCGGTTTTGAACCGGAAGACGAACGGAACCACAACTGCACCTACACCCTGTCAGATAATGGCACTGAGCTACTGCGCACCTATGACGGCACGGTGAGCATTGTCGGCAGGAATATTACCTCTGTTACCTTTACCAAGGATGCGCAGGACGACAGGGTTATCAATGTCGTCATTACCGCTACCGGTACCGGGTTCCTGCAACGGAGTAAGACCCTCGAATTCAGCGTCTATATGCGGAGTGGGGGGTAGAGTGATGAGGAAAAGACAAGGTGGACAGGCGTTCATTCTGGTTTTAATACTCCTGGCGATAGGGGCACTGCTGGTAGTCCCGGCGCTGAGGCTCACCGGTACAGCCCTCAAGAGCAGCCAGATTGTCCCCCGGCAGACGAAGGCGCTGTATGCGGTAGAAGCGGCGCAAGAGTGGGTGCTGTGGAAGCTGAACCAACCCGATTTTGCGGACTCATTTCAAGAAGACGTACCTCAAACCTTCCAGTTTGACGCTTGCGGTGTGCCAGTGGATGTTACCGTCATCATGCGGGCGGTGGAAGGTACAGGAGGAGTTACCCTGGCTACGGATGACGTCATCCGGCCAACCAAGTCAGTTATCAGCGATAATGTCTCTGATGGCAGTAGCCGAACTTATACCTATTACATTCCTCTGGAACAGCTCAGCGATAATACCAGTCAGGGCCTGGATGCTGTTTATGATATCCTGCCTAATGGCTTTGGGCCCGGCACCACCTACATCTCTGGCAGTAGTAAGTTGAGGGTGGATGGTGGCCCGTGGGAGAGCTTTGGTGACCCCTTAGTTGAAGACATCGGGTACGGAGGCCAGATACGGTTACGTTGGCCTAACCCTGCTACCTACGGTAGTGAAAACTTCCTTGAGCCAATGCGTTCTTTTGCCGTCAGACAGGTGAAGGAAATCCAGTTTCAGGTAAGCGGCTCTTTAACAAATAATTCAATCCACGTCAACTGGGTGATTCTGGACCCGTGGGATACTCTCAGTGGACCTCAGGCGCGAATCACAGTCGGGAACCCGCCCAATCCGGACGATTGGGGGACATACGGTATGTTCGAGGTAGGTAAGGTTGCCGAGCCAGAAATCATCCTGCCTGGAGCAGAGTCTGACGTTAAATATACTATTAGCATCATTAACCATGAGGGCTCATCTCAGGATATTGAGGAAATAATTGACTACCTGCCACCCGAGTTCCTCTACACGGACAATTCCACCAGGGGTGATATCACCAGCTCTGACCCTCAGCTAAGCCTGGAGATGCTAAACGGTGTGGAAAGGCAGGTACTGAGGTGGACTAGCAGTGAAATTCCACCTGCTAATAAGTCCTTTGCTGCTGGTTCGACAAAAGCACTGACCTTCTGGGTCAGGACCACCAAGGAAATCTCTGGAAGCTATTACAATGAGGTTCAGGTCCACCCCAATATGCCTGTGCCCAAAATAGTTTATGAGATTATTGGCCCGACCAGCGCTGTTGACCCGGAAGACCGCGAAATCTGGAACATCGCCTATAGCTGGAATACGGGCGCAGTAATGGTGCCGGCCTATGACTCCGAGGCGGAGGCAGACGGCGTAACTATCGATGCCAACATGTCGTTTATAGTAGGCGGCGTCATTATCGGTTCGTGGCAGGTGGATTAGGAATTACCGTGTATAATGTTATAATAGTGGCATAAAAGCTACCAAAGGGGGAAAATGATGGACGAAGCCGAAGTTGCCAAAGATGTCAGCCCGGAAATGGAACGACTGGCTGCCCAGAGAGCGAGAGACAGGGCCAGAAATGCCAGGTGGGACCTTAATGTTGCCGTATTCTTGTTCGCCGTTCTGATTCTTGTCATAATCTTAGCTACATATACAAAAGTGGGAATTGAGGTTGTGGCACCAGTTGCCCTCTTTGGCTTAGCCATGGTCTGGCTGGTGGGGTGGAGGCGGGGAAGGCAACTATACCCGCGTCTCTACGATGAAGAGCTATCAAAACTGGAGCAGGAGTTAAAAAGGACGATTAAGGGAACAGTGAAGAAAACGGTAGAGGAAACGATAGAGGAGAAGGTTCAGAAGGCGCTGCGCGAGAGGTGGAAGTAGCCAGAGGCATTAAATCCTAAGTCCTAAGCGCTAAATCCTAAATGTTTTGGTCATTAGTGCTTTGAAATTGTTTAGAATTTAGGAATTAGGATTTAGCATTTCCTCATATCCTACGCCCTAGTATTTAATACGCTTTATGTAAGAGATGGAAATATGGAGAACCTGATAACCAGACTTCGCCGCATGGGCTTTCTTTTTTTAATCGGTGTTTTACTGATTATCTACATTGCCTTTGGCTTTATCTATTTACAGCAGGCACCACAGCAAAAAGAGCTTAAGGAGCAAATCAACAAGCTAAGCCTCGTAGTTGATAAGCCGTTGCCCGGCGCCGAGGAGTTACAGGCAGAATACGAGGAAGTCAACTCTGCTCTCGCCCCAGTCAACAGTTCTGGAGCCCCAATGACAGATAGAGACTACATTGAAATGCTCGTCGGCATAGCTGAGGAGAGCGGAATTGATGTTGACCCTGATAGCGGTAAGTTCCATGTTCCCCCAGCCGCGCGCAGGGAAGAGAAGATGGGTGGAGGCAGCTATCAGGTTGTGTCCTTCAGGAATATCAGCGTGCAGGCTGACTATGACAATGTGATGGCTTTCATCTCCGTGCTTGATTCAGGTGAAATTGTGCTTGATTCAGATGAAATTGTGCTTATGGTGCTGAAGAGGGTAGCTACTAGCCAGAAAGAAATTAAGTTTGAGGGTGAAGAGGGAGACAGAAGGGCGGAATTCCGCAATGTGGTATCAAAAGTGATAGCCATGATGACTGATAATGGTCTGTTAGAGATACCCAATCCGATGAACTACAGTGGTGGCGTTGCCATTAATCTTATGGGAGACAACCCAGACACGGCGGAAGCAGTGGAAGGCTTCCCTGATATCACTACCACGGTTACCGATAAAGGCTACATCGGGACTGGCTCTCCAAGGGACGGCTATGTGCTCTATGGGCACGATAAAATCTCTACGGACGATGCCACCCAGTTTGAGCCCGTCAGCTATATCACCACGCTCACCACCAACTATTACTACACCTGCGAGGCTGATGGGACAGTGCGTCAGTTTGATGGAGCCAATGCAGTTACCGCCACGGAGTATCTAACTAGTGAGGAGTTTAAGATTGAAACTGTTGTCTTCGTGGATATTGATATCTATACTAAACCAGAGGAGTGACACCCTTTAATTGATGATAGTCAAAGGAGAAAGCAACCTTGGCTGGTAAAGTAGTAACCCTTGAAATTGATACCACTGCCATCAGGCTTATGGAGACCAGAGACGGGAAGGTAATAAAATGGGCAAGCCACTCCCTTGCCCCGACTATGGTTGAAGACGGAGTGATTTCAGACCCCGTGGCTCTGAGCACTGCCGTCAAGCAGCTTATGACCTCAAGCGGTATAAGGGGAGAGAATGTCATTATCAGTGTCAGCGGTCTTTATTCGGTAAGCCGCATCCTGACGGTGTCCAATCTGCCGGGGTTAACCCTCCACGAGGCGGTTCTGGAGGCAGCGAAGGAGGCAATGCCCTTAGCTGCGGATGAGCTATATCTCTCATGGCAGACCATCGCCGTCGGCGAGGGCGCCCAGCAAGTCCTTGCCCTGGGTGTACCCCGAGATGTGATAGATAGTGAGATGCGAGCCTTGAGGGCAGCCGGCATCAATCCCCGCATACTGGACTTCAAGGCTATGGCCCTAGCCAGGGCAGTGAATAAGGAGCAGGCTCTTATCCTCAATATCGAGCCCTCTAGCTTTGATATCGTTATAGTGGTCAACGGCATACCTGAGGTCACGCGCACCACAGCCTGGCAGCAAAATGACCTTACCCTAGAAGAGAGGGCGGAGTATTTGGCGGTAAACCTGGAGCTGACAGTGGGCTTCTATAATTCGCATCACATCGATACCCCCCTTGACCCGGCTACCCCCTTCCTCATTACCGGGCAAATGTCCGGTGACCTCGACCTGGTGGAGAAGCTGCAAGCCAGGGTAGGATATCCCATTGAGCCACTGGCACCCCGGTTAGAGTGTCCGGCGCACCTGCCCGTCTCCCAGTATGCAGTCAGTATCGGGCTCGCCCTGAAGGGGACGGCGCCGTCTAAAAGTCCGGGGGAAGGTGGCTATTTGCCCCCCGATATCAATCTCCTGCCCGAGACCTATCTACCCTGGAAGCCTTCAGCCAGGCAGATATACTTCTCTTTGGCTCTAATAGCTGTCATAGCCCTGCTATTCCCTCTATATCAGGTAACCTCCGAGGCTATGGCTAAGACTGCCAACCTGGAAGCAGGATATGCCGTTGTCACCAGTGAGCTAACACAGAGGCAGGCTGAACTCAAAGACCGTGAGCCAATACAGAAGGCTATTGCCGAATATAGTACCATTGTGGATATGGGCGGCGGCTTTACCGAAGACCTGAGGGTCATCACTAGCCAGGCCGAGGAGCTCGGTATTGAGGTGAAGGCAATTACCCATGAAGGCAGCAGTATAACTTTTACCTGTCAGGCAGATAGTTACACCGCCTTTAGAAACTACTTAACCGCCCTGGAGGAGAGCGGGCGGTTTTCCTCCGTTACCTCTCCCCGTGAGGCATACGCCTATGTCAAAGGCGGTACTATTAAGCTCGAGCCCAAGCCCAGCGAGTAACCGAGCGTTTAGTAATGCTCTTGTGTCATTGTGAGCGAAGCGAAGCAATCTCACCAATTCAGGTGTCATTCTCAAATACGACCCACAACCCTGAGGTCATAGAGTTCAATATAGCCACACTGCGGGCACAAATAAAGAGTAATGGACAGCCCCGGAGATGAGTCTAAGCCCACCGTTCCTTTTCTTACCAGCTCAAAGGCGCCGTCCCCCGGCTGCAATTGCGCCTTGCACCGAGGGCATATTTTATTCGGATAGTCCATAGCTTTACTCCCTGTCATTGCGAGCCCTTCGCTTCCTGTCATTCTGAGCGAAGCGAAGAATCTCATGCCGCTCAGGACAGGCTCCGCGAAGCAATCTCGTAGCTATACTCAAAACAGGAGAGGTGTCCTCTTTTATATGCCCCGGACACCTCTCCTTCATACCTCCGCCTCCACCTAAACCCTGTTATACCTCTAGATTACTATGGAGTTAGAGCAGTATCCCACTGGGTTACCGTTCCAGAGGCATCGGTAGTGTACCAATACGCGGTGGTTGCCGTGGCGACATAGTTGGTTAGATTACCGCTGCCGTCGGTGGCAATTCTATCGTGCGCGTAGAGGTAATATCCATCCTTGTCCGAGCCAGAGACATATGAATTTCCAAGCACGTCTGTTAGCTTGTCAGTCTCGCAAACTGAAGCATCGGGGAAGGCGCCCATACTGCTAGTACGGTTAGCTTCTCCGGTTACCGGCTGGGGCAGTGTGGCTATCTCGTTATCAACCATCATGGCATGCACTGCTGCCTGGATGTTGGAAAGCTCAGTGTCTTTCGCTTCCTCCGTACCGGCGCCGATGAACCGCCCGACATTGGGGATGACCACTGCTGCCAGCACGCCGAGGATGGCGACCACAATCAGCAGCTCAATCAGGGTAAAGCCCTT
>SDBU01003145.1_pt1 | contig 21204 bp, 21 predicted proteins | sample 2277071 | NCBI WGS metagenome assembly SDBU01 (sample SAMN10397929, study PRJNA504765) | marine sediment metagenome | isolation source: marine sediment core GS08_GC12, 126 cmbsf | place: Arctic Ocean: Gakkel Ridge, Loki's castle | collected 2008
TTTGCGGGAGTAACTCAGTTGGTAGAGTCCCTGCCTTCCAAGCAGGTTGTCGCGAGTTCGAGTCTCGTCTCCCGCTCCATGGGCTCGTAGCTCAGTGGCAGAGCGGTCGGCTCATAACCGATTGGTCGCAGGTTCGAATCCTGCCGAGCCCACTTTCTCCTTTATTAAAACCAGCCACAGTCAACCCCACTTTCCAGCAGGGTAGGGTAGTTGACATAACATATACTCAGTCTTTCATATTTAATATCTTGCTCAAAACTTTCTCATTATTTGTATTTGAAAAGGTTCCTTTATTTCATAGTTGCTTTTACAGGGAGGGTTTGCATGTTATACTTGACCCAATCTTATAAGGAGGGGAAATATGCCACTTTTAATGATATTCACGGATGAGGGTAAATCTATTGACCAGAAAAGAGGGCTGGTAAAAGACATCACTGCGGCAGTATGTAAAAACTTTGCGGTTCCCCTTGAGGCGGTAAGTGTCATGATACGCGAGGGCAAGAAAGAGAACCGTGCCAGCGCCGGTAAATTAGCCATTGATTCATAGCACTCATTTTCAATTTTCTACATTTACCAGGTGCAAAACACATTTAATAATTGAGATACTTTTGTTTATTTAGAATCGTTCCTTTATTTCATAGTTGCTTCTACAGGAGGGGTTTGCATGTTATACTTGCCCCAATCTTATAAGGAGGGGAAATATGCCACTTTTAATGATATTCACGGAGGAAGGTAAATCTGTTGACCAGAAAAGAGGGCTGGTAAAAGACCTCACTGAGGCAGTATGTAAAAACTTTGCGGTTCCCCCTGAGGCGGTAAGTGTCATGATACGCGAGAGCAAGAAAGGAAACCGTGCCAGAGCCGGTAAATTAGCCATCGATTCATAGCACTCATTAGGTGCTTTTAGCATTCCTTCTTAGTTTCTGCGTATGTTCCACCAGGGCTACTATAATAAAGATTAATGTAGCACAAAGGAATATGCCAACAAGGGTCTCGTGATGCAAAAACTCCTCCCACTCCCACCAAATACCGTAACGCAATCCCTGATCTAAGATAATGTCTATGGTGACAAATAGGTTAATCAAACCTAAAGACATCCATAACTTAGTTATCTTCCAATATCTCCTTTTTTAGGTGTCTAAAGCCGGTCGCTTATGTCACGGATCATCCTCGTCTAAAATATGGGCAGATATTTTAGTTCAACCGCTTAATTTCTCACCAAACACTTTCCCGTAATCCTGGCAAGTATGCATTCCTTCGGATGTTTCCAGGATAGCCTCTTTTAAGTTGAATGCTCCCAAATTAAAAGGCTCCATTTTATATACATATTGCATTGTATCGAAGATTATACCGGGGGCATCACCACTATGAGTATATGAACCAAAAGCTCCTGCTAGTATTCCTTCAAGGTTCGCCTTTCGGGCAAGAAAGAGAAAGGGTTTCACAGGTTCTGCCATGTCTCTATGATATGTTGGGGACCCGAAAATGTAACCATCATAACCGATAAGATCTTCAACCCTCTTAATATCCGATATCTTCCTGATTACAGCTTCATTCCCGCTGAAACGAACTCCTTCTGCAATATATTGCGCCATCTGCTCTGTATTACCGGTTAAACTGAAGTATGCAATTAGTACTTTTGCCATTTTGCCTCCCCCTTAAACTAGATAGTTCACCTATAATATACCTTTTTCGATTAATATCAACCATACAAGTTCTAAATGAAATATGCTTGACACTTACTATCTCGGTGATACAATCAGCATTAAAGGAGGTGAAAATATGCTTAGCGAAAAACGGAAAGAAGAATTAAAGAATGCAGTTATTGAAGCCAAAGAGACCGAAGAATACTTGATAGAACAAGAACAGGCATTAGCAAGGGGTAGTATAGACCAATCCTGGCATATTCTTTTGACATATTTAAGTTCCGAAAACTTGGTTAAGCATTCAAAGAGGCTCACCTGGTTGACAATCTGGTTAGCTATCACCGCATCGGCAATGACTGGTGTAGCGCTAGTCCAATTAATGACGCTTCCGAGGTGAACATTTGAAATGTAAATTGAGCCTGTAAAAAAGTTGCGGATTATTAGCACTGAAAGAATTAGTCTAGTGGTAAAGAATTTAATGTTATGGAAATTGGTTGAGACTAGCTGTTTCTGTTTCTCCCTTTTTGGTAAAGTTTTTATGTGAATCTGTAATTTATGTTTAAGTAGGGCATTTTCAAGCTTTAATACGCCTAATCTTACATAACATATATAGTGCGAACCAAATAATGGCTATATAATGGTTTACATAATCTAGCTACTTATAAGGGGAAGGAGGTTAGGAATTGCTTAATAATAAATCTCCAGCCTTTTCTACAATAGTCTCACCGATTTTATCTAAATCCCTTACTATCTCTTCACGTCTAAGCGGATTCGTTGCAAGGTCTCGCCAATTTTTTTCAAGGAATTCTATTGCGTTACTTAATAAACTCTGTAAATCATCACCTATAGCCTGCTTTTTAACTGCAATGAGGAATTTCTTACCATTATATTTAAGTGTAAAGAATCTATCGGCAGACATCATTCGGCTGTATGAATTAGGGTCTATTATATGTGGGATACTGGCATATTTTCTAACATCCGTTGCCCATTCAATAATTTCATTTAATAGACGCTCTCTTTTATCAGTCTTTTGAATACTTCTGGTCTGGCGAATGGATTTCCATGCCATAATACCAAGGAAAAGGGTGCCACCCCCGGTAAGTATTGCTGCACCAAGCGTAATCCAATCAGAAGTAATCATACTCCCATTATACCACAATTTTATCCTTGAAATGTTATGTTAACCTGTGATTTTTCTTTTTCCCTGAAAATCTCCCGGCAAAATTCTGCCGAGACCAAGAGGAAAAGAGAGGCAAAAATATGGGGCAAAATACCCTTTTCTATCCCTAAGGGTATTATACCATTCAAAAGGATTTTTAGGGGCCTAGATTTTGATTTGAGAGCGTCATTTTTTGAGGGGGTAAATTTAAGCGGAATTCAGGGTTTCGGCGAGCACCCGGTTGACCACCTCCAGTAGTCCGGTCAACCCCCAGCTTTTTTCCGCTGAGATGAACACCGTATTTTTATCAGCCACCTCACCCCGCTCGGAAAGATAGTTTATGGCGGTTTCTTCATCCCAGGGCTTATCATTATCCGCCAGCAAATCAATCTTATTCAGCGCCGTAATCCTCGGTTTATCCATAAGGTTAAGGTCGGCAAGAATATCCTCCACGGTTTGACACTGCTTGGAGGCATCGCGAGCGGTAAAATCAACTACATGAATAAGCAGAGTAGCTTCCGCCAATTCTTCAAGAGTTGCCCTGAAGGCGGTTATAATAGTCAATGGCAGCTTTCTAATAAAGCCAACGGTATCGCTCAGTAATACCATACTGTTATCAGGAAGGGTTAACCGTCTGGTAACTGGGTCTAAAGTGGCAAACAGCTTATCCTCAACGAAGACATCTGCCTGACTGAGGGTATTTAACAGGGTGCTTTTACCAGCGTTAGTATAACCAACCAGAGCCACTACGGGGATACCACTTTTCTGACGCTTATGGCGATATAAGGCTCGCTGTTTTCTTATCCCCTCAATCTTGGCTTCTAAACGATGTATTCTCTGACGAACAAGACGTCTATCAGTCTCCAGCTGTTGTTCGCCAGGACCCCTGGTGCCAATACCCCCACCAAGCCTTTCCAGGTGACTCCACTGCCCGGCAAGACGAGGAAGCAGGTATTGATGCTGAGCCAGCTCTACCTGTAATTGACCTTCACGAGTTCTAGCTCGCCTGGCAAAAATATCTAAAATCAGGGCAGCACGGTCAATTACCTTTACCTGAAGAGCATCTTCCAGATTTCGTTGCTGTAACGGCGAAAGTTCGTCATCAAAAAATACAGCACTGTAATTTGTGCTCTTCTTCAGCGAGAGTAATTCATCAAGTTTACCCTTGCCCAGATAATGCGTTTTTGACGGTGTGGGTAATCGCTGGATGAGCTTTCCCACTACATCAGCCCCAGCCGTGCCGGCTAATTGAGCCAGCTCATCTAAAGAGGATTCCGCCGTCTGCTTATCAGGGCTTTTGGGTACTACTGCTACCAGAAACGCCCGCTCAGGCGATGCCCTGGTAACAACCGTGCTTCTAATAATAACCCCCCGTTCTTCTAATAACTAGAACCTTATGTCAACTTACTTCTTTTTCCTCGAGTCGCTTCTGGCGCTATACCACTTTGCCAATCGTGACAGACCCTTCGCCAACTCGGTGTCTGAAATTGTTAGTGACAATCGTACATAACCCTCACCGTGCTTACCATAACCTATTCCAGGAGTAACCACCACTCCCGCCTCTTCCAATAAAGCAGTAGCAAAACTCACCGAAGTATAGTCCTGGGGAACCTTAGCCCAGATATACAAAGTCGCCCTCGGCTTCTCAGCTTCAATACCGATACGATTTAACAAATCAACAACCAAATCACGACGCCTCTGGTAAATGGAATTATGCTCCTGAATGCAGTCCTGGGATCCAGTTAAAGCCTCAATAGCAGCATATTGAATAGCCAAGGGAATGCCCGAATCCAGGTTAGACTTAACCCGTCTCAGGGCATCCACTATAACAGGGTTACCAACCACCATTCCTATCCGCCACCCGGTCATATTATAGCTCTTAGACAGTGAATGAAACTCTACTCCTACCTCTTTGGCACCATCCGCCTGCATAAAACTAACTGGCTGATAACCATCATAGGCAACCTCAGTATACGGTCCATCATGACAGACAGCCAGGTTATGTTGCTGAGCAAATTTAACTACCTTATTGAAGAAACCAAGGTCAGCCACAGCGCCGGTAGGGTTGTTCGGATAATTAAGCCACAAAAGTTTAGCTTTTTTCAGGATATTAGCCGGGATAGACTCCAAAACGGGCAGGAAATTATTCTCTTTAAGGAGAGGCAGATAATAAGGCTTACCACCAGCTAACATAGTGCCTATTGAGTAAACAGGATAGCCCGGGTCAGGTACTAAGGCAATATCTCCGGAGTCAATGAAGCAAAAGGCAATGTGACCAACACCCTCTTTAGCACCAATAAGGGGTAATACTTCTTTATCGGCATCAAGAGAAACACCAAAGCGTCTTTGATACCACTCAGCTATAGCCTGGCGTAGGTCGGGTAAGCCCTCACTTTCTGGATAACGGTGATTAGCCGGGTCCTGGGCTGCCTGACATAGCCGAGCAATTATATGAGATGGTGTGGGAATATCAGGGTCACCGATGGCGAAGCTGACTATATCCTCACCCTTAGCCTTTTTCTCAGCAATCTTCTTACTAATTTCCACAAAAAGATAAGGCGGCAGGTTTTCAACTCGTCGTGATACTTTCATCTAACCATTCTCCAGTAAATATTATTTCAGCCGAGCCGCTAAGGAACACCTCCCCTGCTCCGTCCCATTCCACCTCCAGTATCCCTCCGGGAAGTTTTATATCAACTTTATCGCTGTCAATATAACCATGTAGCTGAGCAGCAACAGCTATGGCACAGGCACCACTCCCACAAGCCAGTGTCTCCCCTGCCCCTCTTTCCCATACCCGAGCCTCTACCTGAGGAAGAGGCACTGGCATAACATAAGCTACCTCAAAATTTATTCTATCTGGAAATATTGCCAATCGCTCCACTTCTGGACCAATTTCGGACAGCGGGAAACCAGATACTGAGCGTGGTGAAAAATAAACAGCGTGGGGATTGCCCATAGAGACAAGGTTAAGTAGTAATCTCTTACCCTTTACAGTAACCGGGTAGTCTAGGATAGGTTTTATGTCAAGTAAATCCTTTTTACCCTGCTCTACTATAGGAATCTCCTTAGCTCCGAATTTTGGTACCCCCATACTAACCTGAATTCTGTCCAGCTTATTACCTGTTTTATAGAGCTTGGCCTCCCTTACCCCGGACATTGTTTCTATTAAAATTTCCTGAGCTCCATTGTTGACCAGTCCTTTTTCCACTGCATATTTAGCCACACATCTCAACCCGTTACCACAAGTCTCAGCCTCAGAGCCATCAGGGTTAAAGACACGCATCTTAAAATCAGCCACACTTGAAGGTAACACTAGCAGCAAGCCATCAGCACCAACACCAAAATGGCGGTCGCACATAGCTACCGCTATCTGTGCCCAATCACGCCCAACATCAGCCGTCTCCACCAGCACAAAATCATTCCCCGCACCCTGCACCTTGGTAAACTTCATATTACTCGCTCCTTAAAAAACCAACCACCAGATTCGTGATATCCGATTCTACTTCATGCTGAATATCAAACCACCTTATTCTATCATCTTTTAGCCGAAACCAGCTATATTGATGTCGGGCAACCCGGTGGGTTTCAAACTTGATTTGCTCTATAGCTGTTGCCAAAGCCAGCTCACCCCTAAGAAACATACCGATTTGCTTGTAGCCGATGCCGGACATAGCCGGCAGATTAAAATCATACTCCATTTTCGCCAGCTTTTCTACTTCGGCTACCAAGCCTTGCTTCACCATTTCATCAACCCTTAAATCAATTCTACGATATAGCTCTCCTCTGTTTATAGTCAAACCGATTATAAGTATATCAAAGGGGGGTAGCTTTTTATGTCTAAGCTGAGAAAAGGGAATCCCCATTCTTCTATACACCTCAAGAGCCCTTATTATTCGGCGCACATTATGTTGGTCTATTCCCATTGCTGCCGCCGGGTCAACTTGCTTCAGCTCCTGATAAAGCTCATCTCTGCCAACAGTGGCTGCCTTCTCCTCCAAGCTGTGTCTGAATTCAAGGTCAGGTGGAACTTGCGGTATTTCCCACCCCTCCAACACTGCCCACACATACTGCCCACTACCACCTACTAACAGGGCTAGTTTATTATGCCGTTGAATATCGTCAATAGCCCGGTAGGTAAGCTGTTGATATTGAGCCAGGCTAAAATCCTCATCGGGGTCAACTATGCTTATCAGATGCTGAGGAATAAGAGCTAGCTCCTCAGGAGTGGGCTTGGCTGTGCCAATATCCATGTAGCGGTAGACCTGTCGGCTATCAGCACTCACTATCTCGCCATTAAAGGTCTGAGCCAGGCACAGAGCTAATTTACTCTTGCCAATACCAGTGGGACCGACTATAGCTACCAGACGGTTCATATTACCGTCTAACTTCTGAGGTTTGTTTGACAATGCTCAAGAATTGGTCAGCTTTCAGGCTGGCGCCACCAACCAGAGCGCCATCTATCTCAGGCTGGTTCATAAATTCAGCAGCATTGTCAGCATTAACACTGCCACCATACAAAATGCGTATATCCTGAGCCTTTCCTTGGTCATATAATTCGGCAATATTATGTCGAATAAGACCGATAGTCTCATTTGCCTGCTTACCGGTAGCTGCCTTACCGGTGCCAATAGCCCAAATTGGCTCATAGGCTACTATCAATCCGCTGGAATAATCTAACCCGGCTAAGGATGACCTTAGCTGCTCAGTAACTACCTCTTCTGTCCTACCTGCCTCATTCTCTTCTAATTTTTCTCCGATACACAAAATAGGTTTTAGTCCGACCTTTAGCGCTGCCCGAATTTTTTTATTAACAATCTCCCCTGTCTCATTAAAATACTGCCTCCGCTCAGAGTGACCGATGATAACAAACTTACATAGCTCAGCCAGCATTAGTGGAGAAATCTCGCCAGTGTAAGCTCCCTTCTCCTTAAAGTATATATTCTGCGCCCCTAATTTTATTGAGCTTCCTGTGATTAACTTCCTTACTGCAGCCAGGGAAACAAAAGGCGGGCAGACTACCTTATCAACATTTGCTATTTTATCAAGCCCGGGGCGCATATTGTTTACCAGCGCCACGGCTTCGCTCACCGTGGTATTCATCTTCCAGTTACCAGCAATCATAGGAACTCGCATATTTTAACCTCTTAAGCACCAAATTTCTTCAATTTTAAGGCGTTAGCCATTGCCAACGACATAATTTGTGTGGCGGAGAACCGCCCTAGTCCCCCGGAAACACAAGCTGACTCAGAAAACTCCCCTACCCTATCGGGACGGCACCATTTAGAATAGAGAAGGGCAGGTACCGGGTGCCAGCTATGTTCTTTCAGTAGGGCTGGCGTTGAATGGTCACCAGTAACCACCACCACATCAGGCTCAATGCTTATTAGCTTAGATACAGCCCTATCAGCTTGCTCGATAGCCTTGACCTTTCGGTCAAAGTCGCCATCCTCACCAGCAGAATCAGTCTCCTTTATATGTAAGAAGAAAAAGTCGTAGTTGGTGTAGTTCTGCTTTAGGATAGCAAACTCGTCTTCAATACTGGTTCCTGCCTCTAGAACCTCCATGCCAACCAATTTAGCCAGCCCTCGATACATAGGATAGCTAGCAATGACAGCCGGCTTCAATTTATAAATCTCGTTCATAGTAGGAAAGTTAGGCTGCCTAGAGAAGCCACGGAGGAGAACCATATTGGCTGGGTAATTCTCAGCTAGTATCCTCTTTGCCTGAGCTATAAATTGGTTGGCAATATTAGCCATTTTACTCGCGTCTAGATTTAGAGCAGCGATAAGCTTTGGGGCAACCCCGGTCTGCTGCGGGTCTGAATCACTGATATCAGGAGCAGTACCCTCGCCCCGAAATACTACTATGAAGCGATGTTCCCTAACCGGACAAACAAACGCTTCAACTCCATCTATTACCCTGCCATCTAACAACTGACAAAGTTCGGTGCATTTCTCAGTAGAGATACGACCCGCTCTGCGGTCGGTAATTAAGCCTGCCTCATCCACAGTGCAGAAGTTTCCCCGAGCAGCTACATCCCCCGGCTGAAGGTCATAACCTATTCCTATTGCTTCCAATACCCCTCGACCAATGTTATAGCTAACCGGATTGTAACCAAACAAAGCCAGGTGACCCGGGGCACTACCCGGGGTTATTCCCGGGCTTACCGGGTCAATAAGACCACATATACCTTTAGCTGCCAATCTATCAAGATTCAGCGTATTAGCCGTCTCCAACTCTGTCTTACCTGTTTTCAGATTGGGAAGCCCGCCTAAACCATCAATGACTACTAATACAATCTTAGTAGCTGAAGAGATGGCAATCTCCTTTATTAACTTCAGGTCACCCTCCAAAGGCAATCTCTTATCGAGTAATGCCTCCACCCCAGGCAAGGTTTCCCCACCTAGAAACCTGAGTGAAGCCCCACCACCAGTAGATATAAAAGTCATCTTATCGGCAAGATTCATCTCAGTTACCACCTCAGCGGTAGACCCCCCACCAACAACGGTAACAGCACTAAGCTCGGCTAAGAGCCTAACCATAGCTCTGGTTCCCTTAGCAAACCGAGCTACCTCATATATGCCCATAGGTCCATTCCAAAAGGCTGTTTTACACCTTCGCAATTCCTTGCGGAAGTTTCTAATAGTCTGCGGACCTATATCTACAACCTTTTTATTCTTTGGCATATTTTCTACCGGTACAACTTCAGTTTCAGCCTTAGAGCCGGCTTCATCAGAAATAACCACATCAACCGGCAATAGCAAGCGCACCCCATTTTCTAGCGCCTTTTCCATTAACTTAGCAGCAGTGTCCAACATTTCGGCTTCAACCAAGGACTGACCTACCTCATAGGATTTAGCCCTCAAGAAGGTAGCTGCCATACCACCACCAATTAGAAGACAGTCAACCTTACTCATAATATTTTCCAGCATACTCACCTTGTCACTTATCTTGGCACCGCCAAGAAGGGCAGCGAAAGGATGAGCTGGATTCCCCAGAATGTGACCCAGGGTTTCAACCTCTTTTTCAAGCAGCAGGCCAGCTACAGCGGGAAGATAATTAGTAATCTCTACTATTGAAGCATGAGCCCGATGAGAAGTGCCAAAAGCATCATTAACATATATGTCAGCTAACCGAGCTAGAGCTTGGGCAAAGGCAGGGCTACCTGTTTCCTCATCAGAGTGAAAACGAAGATTTTCCAAAAGCAAAACATCGCCACTCTGCAAGCTGACTACTGAATTTTCCACTTCAGGACCGATACAATCAGTAGCAATTCCCACCTGCTTCCCCAAAATCTGCGATAGGCGCTGGGCAACAATATTCATCCGTAGTTTATCAACTACCCTTCCTTTAGGTCGACCTAGATGGGAAATTAGGATAACCCTCACCCCGCGGTCAATAAGGTATCTGATAGTTGGTAACGCAGCCTGAATACGGCTGTCATCAATTATAACCCTTGCTTTTCTATCCAAAGGAACATTAAAGTCGACCCTAACCAGAACCCTCTTGCCACTAACATCTATGTCCCTGACTGCCATCTTATTCATTTGTTTCTCCTAAGTAACTGTAAGATTAGATACAAGGATATCAGATGCCGGCTCAGACACAGATATTTGGAACCTGGCTTCATATTGTATAGCCACCATACCGATAGACAAATTTATTGTGGTATCTCCTTAAGATTAGTCAAAATTAGGTGGTCTCTACCCTATTTTCAACCTTTAATGAGGAATTAGAAGCAAGATTAGGGAATAGAGTTAAGACCTGTTGGGCTATGCCATTGACATCAAGACCATACTTAGAGCGAAGTATTGCTTGAGGCCCATGTTCAACAAATTCATCAGGAATACCAATGCTCTTTACCTGAACATCAGACACACCTGCTTCTTGAAGAAGGTTAACTATACTACTGCCAAAGCCACCGCTTAAAGCATTCTCCTCAACTGTAACCAAGCATTTAATATGTCTGGCTAGGTCTATTATAAGTTCAGAATCCAGTGGTTTGGCAAAACGAGCATTAACTACTGCTGTATCTATACCATTTGAAGCTAACTTATTAGCAGCGTCAAGAGCCGGAGCCACAGTAACCCCTATGGCTAATATAGCTACATCTTTCCCTTCCCTTATTATTTCCCCTTTACCTATGGGAATCTCGTGGAATTCCTCATCCAATTCCACCCCTGGACCTGAACCACGCGGGTATCGTATAGCCATAGGGTGGTCTGACTTCACTGCGGTATAGAGTAAATGCTGGAGTTCATTTTCATCTTTGGGTGCTGATACCACCAGGTTGGGAACTAGTGTTAGATAAGAGATATCAAAGGCGCCTTGATGTGTCTTGCCATCTTCACCAACAATGCCGCTACGGTCGATAGCAAAAATGACCGGTAAATCTTGAAGGCAAACATCATGTATAACCTGGTCAAGAGCCCGCTGCAAAAAGGTGGAATATATAGCCACGATAGGTACAAAACCCTGAGTAGCCAGCCCAGCAGCAAAGGTAACGGCATGCTGCTCACAAATTCCGACATCAAATACCCGCTGGGGAAACTCAGCTTCAACAACACTTAGACAGCTTCCCTCAGGCATAGCTGGGGTAATGGCTATCAGCCTGGGATTATCACGGGCGAGACGAAGTACAGTCTGAGCAAATACCTCGCTATAAGTTGGTTTCGTTTTAGCAACCGAGCTTTTAGCTGACACACCATGAAAGTAAACAGCATCCTCCTCGGCTGGGTAATAACCCTTGCCCTTAGTAGTAACAACATGAACAAAGGTCGGTTTGAGATGATAATCTCGGGCTTGGACAAGTGCTGCTTCCAGTTCACCAATGTTATGCCCATCAACAGGACCCATATAGGTGAAGCCAAGTTCCTCCCAAATCATAGTGGGCATAATCAAGCCTTTAAATCCTCGCCTAACCCATTGGCTGGTGTGCCATAGTTTATCACCTAACGGGAGCCTAGCAAGTAACCGACCACCTTGTCTCTTAGCAAGATGGTAGCGACGGTCAAAACGCAGCTTACTTAACAACTTGGCTAGGGTGCCAACAGTAGGTGAAATTGACATCCCGTTATCATTCAGAACCACGATAAGTCTGGTACCTAGATGCCCCACCTGATTAAGTGCCTCAAGAGCCATCCCCCCGGTTATAGAACCATCGCCGATAACAGCAATCACATGATAGTCATCACCAGAAAGGTCGCGAGCTATAGCCATACCAAGGGCAGCCGAGACTGAGGTGCTAGCATGACCAGCCCCAAACGGGTCATGCTCACTCTCACTGCGGCAGGTGAAACCAGATAACCCCCCATATTGGCGGATAGAGGCGAAGCGCTGCCTCCTTCCGGTAAGCAGTTTATGAACATAGCTTTGATGCCCCACATCCCATATAAGCTTATCCCGTGGGCTATCGAAAACCCGGTGTAAAGCTATAGTAAGCTCAACCACACCCAAATTAGAAGCTAAATGACCCCCATTGGCAGAAACTGTGGCTACTAACTGTTGCCTAATCTCGGAAGCCAGTTGCTTAAGCTCCTGTTGCGTCAATCCTTTCAAATCTGTAGGACTATCTATCTTATCTAGTAATCCCGACATATCAGCTTATCAACTAAGTTCTAAAAACTGACCTCATACTAGCAATGTAGACAAATAATTGTCAAGCTAATGTTTCACCAAGAAATTACTGAACATCCCTATAAGCTAGCTTGACGCTATAGTAACCGTTTGCTACACTGCCGAAGTAGACTCTGCTAAAATCAGAGTTATTATGTTTTAGGGAATACATCGCTAAGGAGAAACATGTCCCCTGACGAGCTTTTCAGTTTGGATCTTTTTAATATCCTGAAAGTGATTGGCATTGCTGCTTTACCCATATCAGAACTCCGAGGCGCAATACCTGTGGCTATTTTGGAGTACCATTTCCCGTGGCATTATGCCCTTCTGTTGGCTATTATCGGCAACCTCATACCTGTTCCCTTTATTTTATTACTGCTTAATTCCTGTTCCAAGGTTTTAAGCAAAATAGGTATCTTTGAAAGGATGCTCCATTGGCTTTTTGAAAATACCAGACGGCGAGGAAAGATTGTCGAAAGGTATGAGCGAATTGGTCTGATGCTATTTGTCGCCATTCCCCTCCCTGGTACTGGTGCCTGGACAGGCTCAGTTGTTGCTGTCCTTTTTGGTCTAAAATTTAAGCACGCCTTTTTATCCATCCTCATTGGGGTAATTATCGCCGGCGCGATTGTTACCTGCGCCACTCTCCTCGGCTGGACTATCTTTGACTTGTGGCGAGTCTAGAGCCATCTCCTTGACAAGCCTGCATTCTAAACTATATGCTGGAACTAAGAGGTGAAGTTATGGAAGAAAAGCACGTTTCTCTAACTGATACTGAGGCGTCACCGGGTATTATCTCTTTGCTTAGTGTCGGTGATGTTAAATGTGACAAATGTGGTAAAATGATAAGGCATTTGGAAAGGTACTGCCGGAGTACTCATGAATGCCCTATTTGTGGGGCTATATTTGATACTGTGGCGGAACTCAATACCCATTTCAGCCAACAACACCCCCAAGAGCCATCGAGAGGAACAAGATACTGCGTTGATTGTAGCCTTAAGAATGGCTATCTCAAGAAAGTAAGGAATAAAAAGACAGGCGAGGTATTCCCGGCAATGTTTGCCTTACGGGGTGAAGAAGTAGAAGATAACAAACCGCCTGACTAATAAAACAAATACCGCTTGTCCCTGTAGCTCAGTTGGACAGAGCAGCTGCCTTCTAAGCAGCGGGTCGTGGGTTCGAATCCCTCCAGGGACGCGCTTGCTTTCCCCAAACTTAAACAGCTCTACACTCAGCCAAACATTAACTGAACAAGCCCCATTTCCTTGACATAGCTAGGGTAGACTGTTAAACTATCACCGTTGCAGTTCGGGTTTTTAGAAATATTCCATTTCTGGTTTTCCCGCTAGGGAGTTTTATTGACACAAAAATCATCAATAAGCAACTTTTCGTCGTCAGCGCCTCTGAAGAGAGGCCTTGTCCAGGTTTTCACTGGTAATGGTAAGGGCAAGACTACAGCTGCTCTGGGAGCAGTAGTCCGAGCCTTGGGTCATGGGCTAAAAGTATACATTGTTTTCTTTATGAAGGGTGATTACCCCTACGGCGAACAGAATATCCTATCTAAATTACCTAATGTTACTGTAGCTAGGTTTGGGTTTAGAACTTTTACTGACCCAGAAAATGTTAAACCAGAGGAAAAAGAGCAAGCAAAGCAGGCTTTGGCTGCTGCCCGTGAGGCTGTACTCAGTGGCAACTACGACCTGGTAGTGCTGGACGAGATAAATATAGCTACGGCCTGGAAGCTAGTTGAGCTGGATGAGGTAATTAAACTTATTAGCAACAAACCACAAAATGTGGAGCTCATCCTCACTGGTCGCTACGCTGATAAAGAGCTGGTTAAGAGAGCAGACTTGGTCACTGAGATGCTAAAGATTAAGCATCCCTATGGTAATGGGGTAATGGCGCGAGAAGGGATTGAATATTAAATAAGCACTTTAAAGGAGGAATTATGCGTATTACATTGAGCGTAATTAAGGCCGATATTGGCGGTTATGTAGGTCATTCTGAGTCTCACCCTGATATTTTAGCTAAAGCTGGTGAGTGGCTGGCTAAGGCTAAAAAGGACGGATTATTAGTTGACTACCACGTAACCAAGTGTGGAGATGACCTGCAACTGATTATGACCCACCAGCAGGGTGAGGACAACGAAAAAATCCATAAACTGGCTTGGGACACCTTTGTTGACTGCACCGAGGTAGCTAAAAGCTTGAAACTTCATGGTGCCGGACAGGATTTACTGTCTGACGCTTTCTCAGGCAATGTCAAGGGGATGGGTCCCGGGGTAGCTGAGATGGAATTTGAGGAGCGAGCGGCTGAGACTATCATTATTTTTATGGCTGATAAGACCTCATCCGGGGCATGGAATCTACCGCTATATAAGATGTTCGCTGACCCGTTTAACACCATCGGACTGGTTATTGCCTCCAATATGCACGGTGGTTTTGCCTTTGAGGTACAGGATGTGAAGGAGCATAAGAAAATAATCTTTAATGCCCCTGAGGAAATCTACGATATGCTAGTTTTCATCGGTGCCCCCTCACGCTATATGATAAAATCGGTCTATCACCGGGAAGCTAATGAGATAGCAGCCTCATCTTCTACCCAGCGGCTGTCTTTGATTGCCGGGCGATATGTGGGCAAGGATGACCCGGTATGTATTGTTCGTTCCCAGGGGCAGTTCCCCGCAGTAGGCGAAGTATTGGAGCCGTTCACTTTACCCCTACTTGTAGAAGGGTGGATGAGAGGTTCGCATCATGGTCCCCTTATGCCGGTGTCTGTGGAAGATAGCACTCCGACCCGTTTTGACGGCCCCCCCAGGGTGATAGCTCTAGGCTTTCAACTTTCGTCAGGTAAGCTGATAGGTCCCCGTGATATGCTCGCTGACAAGTCTTTCGATAATGCTCGCCAGCAGGCAAATGATACCGCTGACTTTATGCGTCGTCACGGTCCCTTTGAGCCACACCGCCTGCCATTGGAAGAGATGGAATATACTACCATGCCTCAGGTAATGAAGAAATTAGAGCGAAGATTCATTAACCTGGATTAAGGGATGCCTAAGCTCCTCCTGGCGACAAACAATCAGGCTAAGGTGCGTGAGTATAGAAGTCTGCTCCAGAATCTCCCCTTTGAGCTGGTTACTCTGACTGAACTGGGCATCACCACTATAGTTAATGAGGTAGGTGAGAGCCTAGAAGAGAATGCCAGACTGAAAGCAACAGTCTTAGCCACTGAGAGCCATCTATTAGCCCTAGCCGATGATTCAGGGCTGGAGGTTGATGCTTTAGGTGGTGAACCTGGCCATCTATCAGCTCGTTATGCCGGTGAAGATGCCTCAGATAGGGACAGGGTCAACTATCTATTAGCCAAGCTTAAAGATGTGCCCTGCGAGAAGCGGTCGGCTCGTTTCAAGTGTGTTATTGCCATTGCTACACCCGATGGTGAGGTGAAGTCCTGCGTCGGCGAATGTGAGGGGATTATAACCTTTAAACCAAAGGGTGGACAGGGCTTTGGCTATGACCCAATTTTTTATCTTCCCCAACTAAATAAGACAATGGCTGAACTGTCTCTAAAAGAAAAAAACATGGTCAGCCATCGTGGACAGGCAGCCAGAAAAGTATATCAAGCACTGGAGAGGTTAAAGAGCAATAACCGCCTTATATAAATTACGAGTAGTGTTACATCAAGTTAATATTGGAAAAGCCTTTATCTTATAATCCATGATGAAGGGCATGACAAAGGATTAGATGACTAATCTAGATAAAGAGGAAATCATATGAGAAATAGATGGTGGCTAATACCTGGGCTGATGGTTATAGTACTGTCTGTTTTTATGCTACTACCACCCCTTGAACCCCTTACCCCACTCGGTATGAAGGTAATAGGCATTTTTCTGTTCACTGTCATTGGCTGGGTGTTCTTAGGCATAGGCTACCCTAGCCTGCTAGGCATAGCACTTTTGGTGGCAACCGGTGCCATGACACCCGAGGCAGCATTTGCCGCCTCCTGGGGTAACTATTTAATCTTATTTATACTCGCTGTCTTCGGCTTGGCTGAATGTCTCAGACTCACTGGCTTTTCTCGTCGTTTTGCCCTGTGGTTCTTGACCCGCCCCTTCGCCGTGGGACGCCCATGGCTGATGATAGCCATGTTCCTTCTTGGGCCCCTATCCTTGGGTAGTGTTATGTCAGGCACGGCTACCTGTATTACATTCATGGCTATAGCCGAGCCTATGCTCGAGGCATTAGGTTACAAGAGGGGTGACCGTTTTGCCGCTACGCTTATGATGGGGATTGCCTGGACAGCAACCGCTGCATTTATTATGACCCCTATTGGTCACGGCAGTAATGTGATGTTCATTGAGTGGATCCAGAGGGACTTCGGCTATACCATCACTTTCCCATTATGGATGGCCGTCGGCGTCCCCATGGGACTGCTGCTTTATTCGTTGATATTAGGCTATCTTCGCTTTGTGGTGCGCCCCGATGTGAGCAAGTTCGGTGGCACAGCTATAGAATATGTCCGTCAGGAAAAAGCTAAGATGGGCGTTATGAGATTAGAGGAAAAATTAGCCGTAGGGATATTCCTTATTGTGATTACGTGCTGGATGCTGCCCGGCTTAGTGGGTAATATATTGCCTGGAATTAGCACCTACCTGGGCAAGTTAGGATATGCTATCCCTCCTCTAATAGGTGCCGGCTTGCTCTGCGTCATACGAGTTAAGAATCAACCATTGATGACCTTTCGTCAGTGGATGGCAGGTGTGCCATGGGGAACAATAGCCCTGATAGCAGCGATAGTAGTCATAAGAGATTTACTGGGAAGTCCAGAGACGGGGATACCTCAAATGCTAACTAATATCTTTCAGCCTTTAGCCACAAACGCACCTTTCTTTGCCTATCGACTCATCGGTCAACTCTGGGTGAGCATACAGACCAATATAATGTCTAACCTGGTTTCTGCGTGCCTAGTTTATGGAGCAATGGTGCCGGCAGCTATTGCCGCTGGTGTGGGTAGTCCAGCTTTGGGGTTTGCCCTCATAGCTGGGGCACGCTCTGGCTTTGCCCTACCCTCAGCCACCACTAATACTGCCTTGGTAACTGGTAGTGGTTGGGTGCCGGTAAGCTTCATGGCTCGTCACGGCTTTACTGTGACCATTGGTGTAATTCTGTTGTGTGTCTTTGTAGTTTATCCCTGGGCATCCTTTGTCCTTAGATAAGCAATCAGGCGGCTTCCCTAATCTTTAATGGAAGGTCATGCTTTTCTTTAGTATCCCTATTCTAAGACAAGATTTATATCCATATTAGCTCCTTTATCGAAAACATTAGCAAGCCTAAAAATAAAAAACATTGAAGTCTTCCCTTACTTTGCTATATAATTATCCACTATTGCTATTTGGTATCTTATCCACCCAGGTAAATAGCCTTTAGTGGTAAAATATTAATTAGTGGGATGGAGATATGACTGGACTTTCTGATTCCTTCCGGCGACCGATAAATTATCTGCGTATCTCGGTAACTGACCGCTGTAACCTGCGCTGTATCTACTGTATGCCACCTGATGGTGTTTGCTTGATGCCCCATAAGGACATTCTTTCCTACGAAGAAATTTTTACTATAGCCCAAGCTGCCGCCGAGCTGGGTATAAACAAAATTAGAATTACCGGTGGAGAGTCCCTAGCAAGGGTAGGGCTATCTAAATTAATCCAGATGCTGGCACAAATAGACGCCGTAGATGATATTGCTCTGACTACAAATGGCACCCTGCTTAGTAGCTATGCTGCTGAGCTTAAGCAGGCAGGTTTACGGCGAGTTAATATAAGTCTGGATACTCTTAAGCAGGATAGATTTCATTATATCACCCGTAGTGACAACAACCCTGGCGATGTGCTAGAGGGTATTGAAGTCGCCAAATCAGTAGGTCTTAACCCAGTTAAGATTAATATGGTGGTTATAGGAGGCATTAACGACGACGAACTCCTGGATTTTGCCACTAAGACTATTAACGAGGGGTGGCACGTGCGCTTTATTGAGCTTATGCCCTTTGTTAGCGAGGGGACTAATGCCTCACAGTTTGTCTCAGTTAATGATATGAGAAAACGCCTTGAGCCTTTGGGGAAATTAGAGCCTTGCCTACCCAGTATAGGCAATGGACCAGCCAAGTATTTTCGTTTTCCTCACGCCAAAGGCACTATTGGCTTTATTACACCAGTTAGTGAGCATTTTTGCTCCTGTTGTAATCGGTTGCGGCTTACCTCTGATGGTAAGCTCCGCCCCTGTCTGCTAGCTGATGAAGAAATAGACCTGAAACAACCCCTGCGCCGTGGTGTATCTCTAAACGGGCTGAAACAATTAATTCAAGAGGCAGTTGACAGCAAGCCACTACGACACCACCTGGATGAGGGCTATGTGCCTAAAAACCGACCGTTTATCCAAGTGGGGGGGTAAAAGATGATTGAGATATATACTGACGGAGCTTATAATCCAGCACTAGACCAAGGAGGCTGGGCAGCCGTTCTTCTTGAGAACGGACAAAAGTGTATTTTCTCAGGAGTAGTCAAAGACACTACCAGTAACCGAATGGAGATTACCGCTGCCATGGAAGGCATCTTGCAGATTCCACAGGGTGCGGAGGTGGTTATATTTACCGATAGCCAGTACCTTTTCAATAGTATGGTTCGGGGATGGAAAAGACGTAAAAATCGTGACCTGTGGCAACAGTTAGACGAGGCAGTGAGCCCGCGCAGGGTGCATTGGGAATGGATTCCTGGTAATGCTGAGAATCTTCTACATGAAGAGGCTCACAATCAGGCTAACCTCTCAGCAAGTCTGGATGTGAGCGACTATTCAAAGCGAGAAGGTATGACATCAGCCCCTATAACTGTGGCAGCAGGACAGCTAACCCACATAGACGCCTCAGGGCGCCCTCGTATGGTAGACGTTACCGAGAAACCTGATACCCAGCGTGAGGCAGTAGCTAAATGCAAGATTAGAATGCAGGCTTCGACTTTTGAGCTATTAAGCAAGGGTAAGATGCCTAAAGGGGATGTTCTAACCGTAGCCCAGCTAGGTGGCATTATGGCTGCCAAGCAGACACCCCATATAATACCCCTGTGTCATCCGGTTCTTATCGGAGACATTAAGATTGAATTCAATCTGGATGATGAAAATAGCACAGTAGAAATTACCACCACGGTAAAGAGCCTAGGTAAGACGGGGGTGGAGATGGAGGCACTTACGGCTACGGCAGTTACCGCCCTGACTATCTATGATATGTGCAAGGCAGTCGACCGTGGTATGACCATAGAGAGCATTCGGTTAATTAGAAAAAGTGGCGGTAAAAGCGGAACAATAGAACTTGAGTAGAATCCATTATTGGTATATACTATTTTATTACTAACATGATTTTGGGGGTGGTTTTATGAGGCTATCATGTCTGCAGGAAAACCTAAATAGAGGGCTTAACGTGGTAGGGAGAGCAGTAGCTACCAGAACAACCTTGCCAATAACCAACAATGTTCTGCTAGCCACCGACCAGTCTCGGCTTAAACTGGTTGCTACCAATCTGGAAATGGCAATTAGCTGCTGGATTGGTGCCAAGGTAGAGGAAGAGGGAACAATTACCGTCCCGGCCAGGCTTTTAACCGAGTTCATTAGTTCCTTACCTGCGGAGAAGGTTAACATCAACCTTTTCCCCCGGACGAAGGCGCTGGGATTAAAGTGCGCCAGATTTGAGGCGCGAATTAGTGGTATTGATGCTAAGGATTTCCCACCTATACCTAAAATTGATGAAGGTATCACCACCAAGGTTGAGGCAGAAACTCTTCGCCAGGGAATTGCCCATGTTGCCTTTGCCGCTGCCACCGAGGAGTCCCGCCCGGTACTCACTGGCGTCGATGCCCAGTTTGATGGTGATTTACTGACGCTAGCGGCGGCTGACGGCTTCAGATTAGCTGTATATAAGCTTCCCATTACCGAGCCGGTTAGCCAGAAAATCGAGGTTATTATTCCAGCCCGAGCACTTACTGAGCTAAACCGGCTGGCAGTTGACCAGGAGGAAGCAGTTGAGATAACGGTAAACCCCAATAAGAGTCAGATTCTATTCCGGCTAAAGAATGCTGAACTGGTATCTCAGCTTGTTCAAGGTACCTTCCCTCAATATGCCCAGCTTATTCCCCAGAGCCATAATACTAAAGCTGTAGTTGATGTTGCCCAATTCCTGAGAGCAACCAAGACAGCCGCTATCTTTGCTCGTGATGGCAGTGGTATTGTTCGTTTGGTAATAGCCCCCGGTGGGGAGTCAACCCCGGGTAAGATGACAATCTCGGCCCGTTCCGAAGAGATAGGTGAGGATGTTGGTGAGATTGATGCCATTGTTGAGGGTGAGGAAGCAAAGATTGCCTTCAATGGTAAATACCTGACCGATGTACTCGGTGTGCTCCACGAACCACAGATAGCTCTGGAGACTACCAATTCATCAAGCCCCGGGCTTATCCGACCCGTAGGCGTAGATAACTATATCCACGTCGTCATGCCGATGTTTGTCCAGTGGTAGCTGATATTTAATTTGTTATAAAAAGGAGAGTAGAAATGCGCTCTTTCTTACTCTATAGTTGACAAAATCCCATGTAACTGTATAATGTGGCTAAATCTTGATAGGAGGTGCACAATGCTACTTGCTTCTCAGATTATTCTCATCATCGCCGGATTACTGGCTCTCTTCGATGTGTTTCTTATGGTTACCCACCGTCCCAATCCGGTAAAGTCGTGGCCCATACCATGCCCC
>SDBU01003146.1_pt1 | contig 21204 bp, 21 predicted proteins | sample 2277071 | NCBI WGS metagenome assembly SDBU01 (sample SAMN10397929, study PRJNA504765) | marine sediment metagenome | isolation source: marine sediment core GS08_GC12, 126 cmbsf | place: Arctic Ocean: Gakkel Ridge, Loki's castle | collected 2008
GCCCATAACTCTCCCTCTACAGCAACTGTGCCCGTAGGATTTAATGGTGTTTTGGCTATAGCAACCTTATTCACCATCCCTTCCGTGCCAGTAGGTCTGGAACGCCTCTGACTTCGAATGATAGCACCAATAACGAATATAGCAAAAGCACTGATAGCAATTGATACTCCGGCAATCAGTCCTCTATTTACTTCAATTCCAGGACTATGGCTGAATAGAATCAGTGAGCCAATAACGAGGGAAGCTATACCACCTGCGGTCAATAGTCCGAAAGTGGTCGTAAAAAATTCTGTAACAAAAAGACCCATGGCAAGTAATATAAGCAGTATTCCTCCCCAGTAAGCATTTAGAACACCTAGCGAGTAGAAAGCAAGCACTAAGCTAACACCACCAACCATTCCTGGGAAGATTAGACCAGGGTTCGTAACTTCGGTTATCAATCCTATGGTGGCCAGGGTAAGTAATATAAATGCTATATTAGGGTCGCTAATTGCCTGCAGGAAATCTTCGATCCTATTCATGTTATCTGGTGACAGTGTATAGTCTGTAGTGTCAATTGTAACTTCCTCCCCACTAGCCAAAGTAACCTTCCAACCATTGATTTGAGCAATAAGTTCTTGCAAACTGTTAGCCCTGAGGTCGACAATATTACTCTCCAGTGCATCGGTATCACTGAAAGATTTGCTTTCAGTGACAGCTAACTCGGCTTCATCCATATTACTGCGACGATCTTCAGCGATAGTTCTCATCCACGTAGCGGAGAAAGAAGTTATCGTTACCATTTGATAGGCCGGTATTTCTTCTCCCCCTGCGCTAACCGGGTGTGCGGCGCCAATTGTGGTACCAGGTGTCATCGCTGCTATGTGAGAAGATATAGTTATAAACGTCCCTGCTGAAGCAGCCCATGACCCTTTGGGAGTGATATATACTATAACCGGAACATCAGCATTCATGATTCGTTGAACTATATCTTCTGTCGATGTCAGTAATCCACCAGGAGTATTTAACTCGATGATTACGCAGGAAGTAGCGTCATCGTCTTCAGCCCTGCTAATACCACGATCTATGTAATCGGCAACCACAGGCAAGATGGTCCCCTCTACATGCAGGACAACAACATCTGAGCCATAAGCTTGAACTGTGCTGCTATTTAATCCAATTGCTATGGTTAATAGCATCACGATACATATTAATAACCTTGATAACTTTCGAACCATATTTATAACCTCGCCCTGGTTACTGAATTATAGACTATGATTATGAAATCAACAAACAATGGAATTGAAGGCAAGCATAGCTTAGTGTAGAATAAAAGCAGGCAGGTAATGAAAGATGAAAAATCAGAAATGTAAAGGAATGAAAGACTTTCTTCCGGCGGATATGTCGGCTTTTCGGCATGTCGAAAAGCTGTTTTTAGATTGCTGTTATGACTATGGATATCAGGAAGTAAGAACTCCGACACTTGAATATCTTCATTTGTTCACTGCAACTGGGACATTAACTCCAAATATGCTAAGCAAGATATATTCATTCCTCGATTGGGATGGATGGAGTGGTGAGAGAGTAGTTTTAAGGCCAGATGGAACCATTCCCATAGCCAGGCTTTATGTTGATAGGTTTAGTACTCTTATGACCGCTAAGCTTTGTTACGTAACAAATATTTTTGCCTTTGAAGCAACTGGCCAGGCAAACAGAGAGCGCTGGCAATGTGGAGCTGAGTTTATAGGTGGAACGAGACTAGCTGCTGATGTTGAGACTATATCTCTAGCTAAGGACGTAACAGAAAAGAGTGGCATTAATAACATCAATGTACAATTGTCACACGCCGGTTTGGTTAAAGCTTTAATCAAAGAAATAGCCTTAAATCCTGAAGAAGAGATTAGCTTAATAGATAATGTTCTTGAAGGGAATTGGCAAGCTTTAATTGGAAAAGAAGAGGAGGCTGCAGGAAAATTCCTCCCGTTACTTCTAAATTTAAAAGGAAAATCCAGAAGATTTTTACAAAATATTAGGACATTATATCCACAGGCTTCTCCTGAGCTTAAATCACATATGGATGACTTTATTAATATCACTACACTGCTGGATGGTCTATCTTTTGATTATGAAATTGATATAACGGCAATTCAAAACTTTGAGTACTATACGGGAATGTGCTTTCAGTTGTTAGCCGATGGTACAAAAATTGGTGGTGGTGGCAGGTATGATGACCTTATCCCACTTATGGATGGAGGGAACCATCTCGCCTGTGGTTTTGCTCTATATATCGACTCAATATTGAAATCAGTCTCGTTGGATGGAAGGGAGAGACGGGAACAAACGATTTTAATTAAAGGCAATAACGTAATACCTGAAATGATAAAGAACTATTTAGTGTTAGCAAAATCTCTTCGGCAGCTAGGCTATTCTGTAGACATCAATTTTACTAAAGAAGAGCTATCAGAATACCGCTGGATCATATCAGCTTGCGGGGAAGATATGACCTCATATGACATAATTGATCAGAAACAGCAACATAATTGGAATGCTATCTCACAAGCAGAGGTTTTAAAGGTTCTAGCCCAGTGAGCGGAATCTCCGAAACACAACCGGACTACATTAGGCTTGCTTTGCCTAAGGGCAGACTAATGTCAGCTACTACTACATTGATTCAAGATATAGGGCTCGGATTTAAGGACTATAAAGATAAAACACGGCAGTATCGTCTTAAATCAGAATTGTTTCCTCGATTTTCTGCAAAGATATTTCAAGAGAAAGATATTCCTGTACAGGTATCTATTGGCAATTATGATCTGGGAATATGTGGACTGGATTGGATTGAAGAGCTTACAGCAAGATATCCAACAAGCGACCTGATAAAGATATCAAGCTTAGGTTATGGCGAAGGTAACATCTACTTAGCGGCGAGCTATCAGTCAGATGTGGCAGCTAACGATAATTTGAAAACCAAGCAATTTAACTGGCGTATTGCCAGCGAATACCCAAATCTGGCTCAAGATTTTGCTTTAAAGATGAGGTTACGAAGTTTTAACGTTTTCCCCGTTTGGGGAGCTAGTGAAGCATATCCTCCCGAAAATGCTGATCTGGCATTATTATGGGTAGAGAATAAAGAAATACTGGAAAGTTATGGTCTAATACCATTGAAAAAACTTATTGCTAGTACTGCTTATCTGATTGGTAATAAAAAAAGCATTGAGGGAAAGGAACTCAGTCAGATATTAAATTGTTTTAGCGGGAAGTTTTTCTCCAAACCAGAAATAGCAACACAGGAAACGATTAAAGTAGAGAGGCCCGTTATCTCGCTCTCAAACTGGCAGTCAAGAGAGATCAAGATGGCTATACCTGATGGGCACCAGCAAAAGCCTACATCTAGGTTACTAACAAAGGCGGGCATTAATATTGAAGGATACTCAGAGGTTATCAGCCGTCGCCCAGGTACTGATTTTGAGTGGCTTGGCATAAAAGTGATCAGACCCCAGGATATGCCGCTTCAGGTAGCAAATGGTAATTTCGATTTAGCAATAACAGGTATGGATTGGTTATCTGAACATCTCTATCGCTATCCTGCCAGTCCTGTAGTGAAATTGCTTGATCTTGGCTTTGGTGGAGTGAAAATTGTGGCGGCGGTGAGCGAGGCAATACAGGTAAATAGCGTTGCTGAGTTGAGATTGTTTAGTAAAAATAATAAATATGAAACTTTAAGGGTAGCTTCAGAGTACGTCAGTATAGCGGATAGATACTTGAGGGAAAACCATATTCATCCATATAAGTTGATACCTACCTGGGGGGCAAGTGAAGCATTTTTACCAGATGACGCTGACTTGTTAATCGATAACACACAGACAGGCAAAACTCTGGAGGAGCACAAGCTTAAGATAATTGACGTACTTTTCGAATCCACTGCCTGTCTTATTGGAAATAGGGATAAGCTCAATCTACCTGGAATAAAAGAGAGAATTGAATTTCTCACCCAACTATTAAAAACAGGATTATCATGTTAACAATCAAGGATTTCAATAAAGCTAAGAAATTACTGGAACGACCTAATTTTACTGAAGTTGCCATTTCGCCGCAAACAGCGTTACAAATAAAAAAAATCTTTGGAAAAGATCTTTCTGCCAGGGAGGTAGTCGAGCGTATCATTTCAGATGTTCAGGAGAGAGGCGATAGCGCTGTTCGCCACTATACAACAAGTATAGATGGAATCACACTCAATACAATAAAAGTAACCGAGGAGGAAATTGAAGAGGCATATAGCTCGGTAGATAAAGAACTTGTTGCAGCACTTGAATTGGCAGCTAGAAGGATAGAAGATTTCCACATCGCCTATAAACCAGAAATCGGAATCAGTTATGTTGATAATATCACGGGAAGACTGGTTCGACCTTTAAACAGAGTAGGACTATATATTCCCGGCGGCACAGCAGCTTACCCATCAACAGTATTAATGACTGCTATACCAGCTAAAGTTGCTGGGGTTAATGAAATTGTCTTAGTATCGCCACCAAACAGGGAAGGGAATATACATGCCAGTACATTGGCGGCTGCTAAAATTGCCAAGGTTAACAATGTCTTTAAAATTGGAGGGGCACAAGCCATCGCTGCACTGGCCTTTGGAACCGAATTGGTGCCAAGGGTTGACAAAATTTGTGGACCTGGAAATATTTTCGTGACATTAGCCAAGAAAATGGTGTATGGTGCAGTTGATATCGATGGGTTGGAAGGCCCTAGCGAGATAGTTATTGTGGCAGATGAAACAGCTAATCCAATACTTTGTGCGGCTGATCTCCTGGCCCAGGCTGAGCATGACCCTCTGGCCTCGGTAATATTAATTACTACCTCATCTGAACTGGCAAGGCAGGTGGAAAAAGAAATAAGTAAACAGCTAATAAAACTTGAACGACAAGTTATTGCCGAACAGGCTATCGAGAAAGGAGCCATCATATTAGTAGGAAATATTGGCGAGGCTATCGAATTAGTAAATATTTATGCCGCGGAGCATGTATCTCTCATGATGGTGGATGCCGCTGCTATAATTCCTGAAATACATAATGCCGGATGTGTATTTATTGGCGATAACTCACCTGTTGCTCTGGGTGATTATATAGCCGGTCCAAGTCACGTACTACCAACGGGAGGAAATGCACGTTTTAGTTCTCCTTTAGGTGTAGATGATTTCTTAAAGGTTATGGACATTATTAATTCAGATAAAACTAGCGTGCAAGAACTGGGAAAGCCAGCTATGGTAATGGCCATGTATGAGGGACTTGGTGCACATGCCAAGGCGATAGAACTCAGATTAGGTTGATAAATGTATAGAGAGATGAGGTTAGAATCAATACTAAGGCCTGAGATCGTAGCCATGGAAGAATACACTCCTATAGAGCCACTGGAAGTTTTGAGTCAGAGAATTAAGTTGCCTATTGAACGGATAGTAAAACTTGATGGCAATGAAAATCGATATGGCTGTTCACCAAAAGTTAATCAAGCTCTGGAAAAGTACTCCTATTACAATATTTACCCCGATCCAGAACAGAGGGAATTAAGACTGGCATTAGAAAAACATACCGGTTTTAGATATCAGCAGATTGTATGTGGAAGTGGTAGTGATGATCTTATTGACCTCATCCTCAGACTATTTATTAATCCAGGAGATAAGGTAATAAATTGCCCGCCCACATTCGGGATGTACCCATTCAGCACTAAAATCTGTGGTGGTGAAGTGGTTGATGTACCCAGAGATAATGATTTTGAACTGGATATGCGCGGTATTATAAAGGCTCTGGATAAGAAAACGAAGGTTATTTTTCTCGCTTCTCCCAATAACCCTTCAGGGAATTGCGTCACCAGACAAGAAATCATAGAACTTCTTGCCACCGGTAAGATTATTGTGTTGGATGAAGCGTACGTTGATTTCAGTAAAGGAACCATGGCTGATTTAATCTCTCAATATCCCAATATGATTGTGTTACGTACGTTTAGCAAATGGGCAGGGTTAGCTGGCTTAAGGATTGGCTATGGTTTGTTTTCTGAAGAAATAGTCGGTTATCTTATGAAAATTAAACAACCGTACAACGCTAATGTCGCGGCTAAGGTAGCGGTGCTGGCATCTCTAGACGATATGGATTATCTGCGTGGTAACATTGTAAAAATAATTACGGAACGAGAGAGGCTTTTCAATAAACTGGAAGATATTAAATGGCTGAAGCCATACCCTTCGACTGCAAATTTCATTCTTTGTTCGATACGGCAAGATACAGGCATCTCTACTCCTGAATACTCTGAATATAACACGGAAACACTTGCAAAAATAATTTGGTATAAATTGCGTTATAAGGGAGTCTTTATACGCTATTTTGATACACCCAGGTTGAAAAATTACATTCGTATAAGTGTTGGAAAGCCAGAGGATACTGACATGGTTATCAAAACCTTAATGGAGGTTGTTAAAAATGACTGAGAGAATTTCAAAGGTTAGTCGTAAAACGGGGGAAACGGATATTCAAGTCGAACTATATATCGATGGCAGTGGACGATTTGACATAAAAACCGGAATAGATATGGCAGATCATTTGCTATCTCAACTTGCAAAGCACGGATTATTTGACATAACGATTTCTGCGACGGGAGATAACCAACATCACATTGTAGAGGACGTTGCTATTTGTCTGGGTAGAGCATTTAATGAGGCCTTGGGTGATAAAAAAGGGATCACACGTGTGGGAAATGCAATGGTTCCAATGGACGAAGCTTTGGTACAAGTAGCTGTGGATATAGGTGGTAGAACATACAGTGTTATTGATGTTTCTTTTGTTAGGACCAATATTGATGGACTAAACGTTGATCTAGTTCGTCACTTCTTGGAGTCTTTTGCGGCTGAAGCAAAGATTAATCTTCATGCCAGAGTGATAACAGGAATAAATGATCATCACAAGGCAGAAGCATTATTTAAAGCCCTGGGACGCGCTTTAGACTCAGCAACCCGCGTTGATGACAGAGTGATTGGAAAAATACCAAGTACGAAGAATACTATTGACAGTTAAGAGTAGCTTGAATCATTAAAAGCATCTCGTGTACTTCATCGGGTGATTGGAGGAAATAGCGAGCTGGGGACTTGATGTTGGCATCACCCACAAATACGGAAATACCTTGGGCAGTATTTACCACACGAAATGCATCGTAGTCGGTTTTGTCATCGCCTGTAACCAGTAAAAATGGTTGATCTTTGGGAAAAAGTGTCTTATTAATAAACTCAATAGCCTTGCCTTTGTCCCAGTTCACCACGGGCCTGATATCAAAAGTTTTCTTATTTGAAGTAATCCTTATTCTGTTATAAGCAAGATGTTCCCGGGTAATTTCATTGAATATCTCATTCAATCTATTGCATTGCGCCTCATCTACCAATCGGTAATGCAAACTTAATGTAAGCTTCTTATCCTCTATCCACGCCCCTTCAATGTCAGCTAAGGCCAAACTGATATCCTGCCCCAAGGAATGTAATAGAGGTATTGTCTGTACGGCTTCAGGACTGACAAAGCTAATATTATGTCCTTCAATTTCTAGCCCATGGTTTCCCGCATACAAAGCATTATCAATGCCCACTTTAGACCGCAAGTCATTCAAGGCTCGGCCACTTATTATTCCCAAAGTGAGAGAAGGATTTGAAGTTAATTCTTGTAGACAGTCTCTTATTTGTGGAGATAAAAAGGCTGATTCAGGTCTTTTAACAATAGGTGTTAGCGTGCCATCGTAATCAAGCAATAATAATATTTGCTTTGCGCTTTTAATTTTATCAGCAATTGCTTCGTAAAATGAGAATAGATGTTTCATGGCACAGGCAAATTGTACTACCAAATACTTGTCAAACCAACTTGATTGTCAGCCATGCTATAATCGGGAGCAATAAATGGCTTCAACTGAGAAGTCCCAGTAAAAGAAAAGAGGGGTGATATTGGACAGGATAGGAGTTTTAACCAGTGGGGGGGATGCCCCGGGGATGAATGCCTGCATCAGAGCGATAGTTCGTAGCGCAGCTAGCTACGGGATTAAAGTAATTGGGATCCAAAGAGGCTATGCCGGCTTACTGGAAGATAGATTTGTGGAGTTGAATCCACGCTCAGTAGCTAACATTATTCATCGTGGTGGCACATTTCTGGAGACGGCCCGCTGTGAGGAAATGAAGACCCCGGAGGGGGTGAAACGTTCAATTGAAGCATTGGAACGTAATGATATTGAAGCTTTGATAACTATAGGTGGAGATGGAACATTTCGTGGGGCCGTTGCCCTATCTAAAGCGGGAAAAATAAAGATAATTGGCATTCCTGGTACTATAGATAACGACGTATATGGCACTGACTACACTATCGGGTTTGATACAGCAGTAAATACTGCTCTAAATGCTATAGACAAAATAAGAGATACTGCTGAATCTTTGCAGCGCCCTTTCTTCATTGAAGTCATGGGAAAGTCCACGGGGTTCATTGCGCTAGACGTAGGGATTGCTGGTGGAGCTGAAGATGTTTTAATACCGGAAATAAAGACAAAGATAGAAGATGTCTGTTGGAACATCGAACAGAATATTAAAAAAGGGAAAAAATCAAGCATCATAGTAGTTGCTGAAGGTGATGATGCCGGTGGTGTTTTTCAAATTGCTCAACAAGTATGGGAAAGGCTAAAACTGGAGTATAGAATCTGCGTCCTTGGACATATACAAAGAGGGGGTTCTCCAACTGTCAGGGATAGAATCCTGGCTAGCAGACTAGGTGTTGCAGCTGTAGAAACGCTGATTCAGGGGAAATCTGGTTATATGATGGGAGAACAAAATTGCCAAATAACACACACTCCTTTGGAGGATACCTTTCAGAAAAGAAAGAAGCTTGATTCTGATATGTTGCGGTTAATTAAACTTTTGGCTGTCTAGACACAGTCGGACGAAGAGACGATTCAGTGGTAAAAAAAAAGGGATTACAATAATTAGCCAATAACAAAATTCATATCAATATACATTATATGATTTCAAATGTTTTGCTACTGTGTCAATTGCCTCAAATATCTGGTGTGGTGGAAGGAAGTAAGAACTTCGCATTCTGTAATATCCATATTTAGGTTCGGGGTAAATCCATATATTGTCTTTGATAGATTCAAATTCACGCTGTAATAGCCTTTCCTTAATACGGTAGTCTGGAATTTAAAGTCTCGGCCAATATACTATCGCCTTTCCATTCAAAATCAACTGTCTTACCCCGAAGGAGTACGTTTTTCTTCCTGACCAGTTTAGTTTTCCGAGGTACCCTGTTTCCTATCATAGTTGAATTCTTTACCAGGTAATCAATATAGTAATCCTTCCCATATTGATTGGAGGCTGCAACTATATTAAGTGAATCAATGTTCCTGTTTATTAGCTCTATCAGGCCTTCTGATTTCTGGCCTGAGAATCTCCCTCCCGTTCCTATCTTACACTTGTCATTATCTGTTTCAGCTATGGAAGCCTTTATTCCGATACCTTGTAGATGAAGGTAGAGCTCATTGATTACAGGAGCGGTGTTTTTCTTTAGTTATTTTAGGACTATAGGCAGAATCAGAAAGAGCAGTAATGGAATAAAAGTACCAAGTTGTTGGAACAATTCTTAAATATCAATAGCTAACATAATCTATGTTTGAGCATCATATAATAAATCTTTTTCAGTGAGTTTATTACAATATCCTTATACCTTTGGCTTGCGGCCTCAATCACCTGCGGAGACCAATACTGAAACTCGACCCTTCTATTTCAAATAAATCACTGCGGAAATCAATGCACGAACCGTCTGTCTGTAAAAGCAGGTTTCTGACTAGCCAGCTTAATACAGTAGCTACAATCAAAAGGATACTTCATGAAATAATCAAGCCCCTCTAAATCTTCTATGGAGAAAGGAGAACTTAAATTCCCTTCTGTGATGGCAGATCTTTCAATTCAACCAAACCCAAACGTTGGAAAATAGTATCTACATGTTTTATGTAAAAATCGTAATCAAAGAGAGAATCGATCTTGCTGGCATCTAATCGCTCGTTGACTTGATTATCATTCTTGAGTAAGGTCAAGAAATCCTCTCCCTCCTGCCAAACTTTCATTGCATTAACCTGTACTATTTTATATGCTTCTTCTCTGCTTAGACCTGTATCGATCAGTCCCAGTAATACTTTTTGAGAAAATACCAATCCCCGGGTAAGCTCAAGATTGCGCCGCATATTTTCCGGGTAGACATTAAGGTTCTTCATAACCGGGATCAAGAGTGATAAAGCATAATCTATTAATAGACAGGCATCAGGAAGAATAACCCGTTCAGTAGAAGAATGACTAATGTCACGTTCGTGCCACAGAGCGATATTCTCCAGGGAAGTGATGGCATAGCCTCTTAATAATCTAGCAAGACCGCAAATTCGTTCACAGAGTTCAGGGTTTCTTTTATGTGGCATTGCGGAGGAACCTGTTTGACCTTTCTGGAACGGCTCTTCAAGCTCTAAAATCTCCGTCCTCTGAAGGTTTCTAATTTCTGTTGCAATATTTTCTAGAGAGCCACCTAGAATCGCTAGCGTGCTCATGAATTGAGCATGACGATCGCGTTGAATTATTTGGCTTGAAATAGGGTCAGGTGAAAGCCCCAATTTACTACATGCTATTCTTTCAATATCAGGTGGCACAGTAGCGTAAGTGCCTACTGCGCCAGAGATTTTCCCAATAGAGATAGCCTCCTTAGCCGTTGATAGCCTTTGAGCGTTGCGTTTCATTTCCTCTACCCATCTGGCTATTTTTAATCCAAAAGTAATTGGCTCAGCATGAACACCATGCGTGCGTCCAATCATCAAAGTGTACTTATATTTGACAGCTTTGTGTTCTAAAACAGCGATGAGTTCTGCTAAACCATGCTCAATAATTTCAGAGGATTCTTTCAGTTGAAGTCCTAAGGCGGTATCCATAATATCTGAAGATGTAAGGCCTAGATGAATAAATCGTGATTCTTCGCCAAGACTTTCAGCAACCGAACCAAGAAATGCTGTCATGTCATGATGGGTAATATCGAGTATTTCGGCAAGACGATTTATGTCACATCGGGCATTCCTTATTTTAATCATGGCATCCTGCGGAATCTCTCCCAGTTCCGTCCATGCCTCACAAGCAGCTATCTCAACCTGTAACCACTTATCAAACTTGCTTTTTTCGTCCCATACTTGCTTCATATGGGCTCGTGAGTAACGCTCAATCATTATTTACTTCCTGCCAATTCCTTTTTATATTGTTTGTAAGCCTGTTTGATATCATTATATTTCATGCCTAATATTTGAGCAGCCAATAGAGCGGCATTTGTTGCGCCCCCTTTTCCAATGCCAACAGCGGCAACAGGAACACCTCCAGGCATTTGCACAATCGATAACAGAGCGTCTACGCCATGCAGTGCACCATTGGGCACTGGAATACCTATTACCGGTACACTGGTCCAACTTGCCAGAACGCCTGGAAGGTGAGCAGCGCCACCAGCGGCCGCAATAATAAGTTCGAAGCCCTGTTCTTCGGCTCCCAATCCATAATTTCTTATTTTATCTGGATTTCGATGAGCTGATATAACAGAAAGCTCGTAGACGATACCCAACTGGTCTAATACGTTTAATGTTGGTTGTATCATGTCGGTATCGCTTTTACTTCCTATGACAACACCTATTTTTGCCATTCTAATTTATCCTCCTTAATGCAATATCTTTACGATAATAGCTACCCGTGAAATGAATATTCTGCAAGTTCTGGTAGACTTTAGTTCTTGCTTCTGTTAAATCCTTGCCGGTACATACTAGAGTAAGAACGCGCCCACTATTAGTATAGATCGCCCCTTCATCACCTAGCTTAGTTCCTGCTTGAAAAACCAAAGCATCCCTGTCAATATTATCCAAACCGTCAATGGGATAACCTGTTTCGTAGCTATCTGGATAGCCCGCGGATGCCATAACTGTCCCCACGCAGGCATTACCACTCCACTCTATGTTTATTTCATCAAGTCTGCCTTGAATTACTGCCAGGCAAATATCAACAATATCAGTCTTAAGAAGGGGGAGTAGTACCTGACTTTCAGGGTCACCAAATCGACAATTAAATTCTAGCACAAAAATATCACCTTCATCTGTGATCATTAGTCCTGCGTAAAGTACACCCTTATAAGGTGTTTGCCTTTGGGCCATAGCTCTTATAGCAGGCATTAAAACAGTCCGCGTGGCTTTTTCTACCATCTCAGGTGGAAAAAACTCAGGTTGGCTGTAGCATCCCATGCCACCAGTATTAGGCCCCTGATCTCCATCCCAGGCCTTCTTGTAATCACAAACTGGAATCATAGTAGAGATTGATTTACCGTCGGTAAAGGCCATTAGACTAACTTCTCTCCCTGAAATATAGGTATCAATGATAACTTCGTTTCCGGCAGAGCCAAAAGCATTTCCTACCATCATGTCTTTTAACGCTTGGCTTGCCTCTGGCAGGGAGTTCGTTATGATTATCCCTTTTCCGGCAGCCAATCCATCTGCCTTTATAACATAAGGAGGGGTTTGACGAACAAGATAACTATAAGCTTCATCATAGGAAGAGAAAGCAACTCCTTTTGGACATGGAATTCCACTTTGCACCATCAAGTCTCGGGCAAAGCTCTTGCTTGACTCTATTTGGGAAGCTTCTTTTGTTGGCCCGAAAATAGGGATGTTCAGATTTTCAAAGTAATCCACTATACCATGGGCAAGAGGGATCTCTGGACCAACAATTACAAGGTCAACCATTTTATCCAGAGCAAATGCGGCTAAAGAGTCTATATTATCGGGAGGGATAGCTAGATTCTCAGCTAAGGCGGCAGTTCCAGCATTACCCGGTGCTATAAATATTTTTTCTACTTTGCGATTCTGAGCTATTTTCCATACCAGAGCGTGTTCTCTTGCACCACTACCAACAACCATTACTTTCAACAATTACTACCTCTTCTCCCTAGTCAAATACTGCGGTACAGTTGTAAAACTACTCCCATTCAATGGTAGCTGGTGGTTTACTGGTAATATCGTAGACTACACGGTTGATGTTAGGGACCTCATTTACAATACGGTCTGATATTCTGGCCATCAGATCATAGGGTAAACGAGCCCAATCAGCAGTCATGGCGTCATTGCTTTTTACTGCTCTGACTGCTATTAAATAGCCATATGTTCGGTAATCACCCATTACTCCTACGCTTTTTACGTCTGTGAGTACTGCAAAGCTTTGCCACAGTTGTCGATATAGATTGGCTTTCTTGATCTCATCCATAACTATCCAATCTGCGCCACGAAGGATTTCCAATTTTTCTTTAGTTACCTCTCCGATAATTCTGATGGCCAGGCCTGGGCCGGGAAATGGCTGCCGCCATAGTAATTCTTCTGGCATGCCGAGCGTAAACCCCAACTCACGAACTTCATCTTTGAATAAATAACGTAATGGTTCAACAAGACGAAGTTTCATATTAGAAGGCAGGCCACCGACGTTGTGGTGACTTTTTATTGTGACTGCTGCTTTAGTTTCTACTGCTGTGCTTTCTATTACATCTGGGTAGAGAGTACCCTGAGCAAGGAAATCAATTTGCCCTAATTTTGCAGCCTCTTCTTCAAAGACATTAATAAATTCAACTCCAATTATTTTTCGCTTTTTTTCAGGGTCAGTGACTCCACGGAGTTGCTGAAGAAATCTTTCACTAGCATCGATATAAACGATATTCAGTCTGAGGTTACGTTTGAAGGTATCAAGTATCCTCTCTGCCTCTTCACGGCGTAACAAACCATTGTTAATAAAGAAGCAGGTTAGATTATCACCAATCGCCAAATGGATAAGGGTCGCAGTAACCGCCGAATCGACGCCTCCAGACAGGGCACAGATGACCTTCTCTTTTCCTACTTGATCTTTAATTTTATTAACGCTCTCAGTTTTGAACCGGGCAGGAGTCCAGTTGCCCTGGCAACCGCAGATCCCATGGACGAAATTTTCAAATATCTTTTTGCCATTTGGTGTATGAGCTACCTCAGGATGAAATTGGAGTCCATAAATGTGTTCGCTATTGCCCAGGACAGCAACAGGAGAATTTTCAGTATTCGCTAAAGCTTTAAAACCGGGTGGTATATCTATCACATGGTCGGCATGGCTCATCCATACTGGCAAAGTACTCGGAAGTCCTGTAAAAAGAGGATCAGTAACATCACTTATATCTAGCATCGACTGGCCATACTCATTTCGTTCTCCAGATAATACCTGTCCCCCTAATTGATGCGTGATAACTTGCATGCCGTAACAGATACCCATTATAGGTAGGTGTTGCTCATAAATATATGCTGGAGGTAAAGGAGCATCTGGGGCATAGACACTAGCAGGCCCCCCGGAAAGAATAAAACCTCGAGGATTAAGAGCGGCTATTTTCTCTAAAGAAATATTATAGGGTACAATCTCACAATAGACATGGCATTCCCGTATGCGCCTTGCGATGAGCATGGTGTACTGCGAACCAAAGTCAATAACTACAATAGTTTCACGCTCAGCGGGCGAAAGGGGCTTAGCTTCAGGTGCAGTCTGTTCAATTGTTAGTCCCTTAGCGATTTCCAAATAAGTAGAAACTTCAATATCATCGCTGGCGGAAACACGGTGACTACCTAATTTGGCTTTTTGTTTATCATTAGGATTTTGCATAGTCGCTCTAGATTATCATTGTGTAATACAAGCATGCAAACCCACCCTGAGAATACTGCCGTTTATGTTGAAAAATTAGGTCAGGCACTCTTTCAGGCAAGCCAGGCATTGATGGGTTTGGCAAGTTGTATGCAACTACCAAACAATGTTCTTTGGAGTAATAAAGACTCATCTGCACAAACTGTACAAGAAGTTACCAAAAATTAAGGAAATAACATTCAGAGAGGCAAAGTGAGATAAAAATTATATTTTAAGGCAGGAATAAATTCATATATCGAAAAGGAGGAAAAATAAAAGATAATGGAGTAAATGAATCATGGAAGAATTAACAGACATAACCATAAAGTGTGTGGATTGCGAAGAAGATTTTACATTCAGTAATGGAGAGCAAGCATACTTCCAGTCGAAGTCATTGAGTCAACCGAAACGATGCTTGCCTTGCCGTAAGAAACGCAAGGCTACACTGGTGCCTGATACAGGAAGGATTAAAGATGGAACGACTTGTTACCGTATTCAATGAAGTGTCAGGCCTAGAGGAAAATCAAGCCAAGACAGCCATTTACTATGCAATGGCGACTCACAAATTAAACGAGTTTGATTGGTTTCCAGTTTTAGCTTTCATTGGTGCCCCAGGCACAGGTAAAAGCAAAGCGTTAGATGTGCTGGGGCAGCTTTGTTATAAGCCGTATCGCATTAGTTGTCATGCCACCATGACATCTGTTGCCTTAAGAGACGAGTTGGCAGCAGCAAGAAACAGGACGGCCATAATCGAAGAGTGTGACCTTTACAGCAATAGAAAACAGCTCCAGTCATATCTAATAAATCGAGTAAATAAAACAAGGACTTCAGGTGTTGTAGTCAAGGAACAGGTGGAAACGGAGAGCGGTATTAAGAAATGGAACACGCTTAAAAAACATATTTTCGGGGCAACGGTTATTCATGATAGAAATTCGCTGAGTGATTTGGCTGCCGAGAGGAGGTCAATAATAATTACCACTCAATTCAAAGAAGGCAAATTTACTGAGCCTTCAACAGACTTGAAGCTGCCAAAATTCAAGTTAGGAGGAGTTCCTGATTACTTTAATAGTGGAAGTGCACTTGACGCCTGGAAACCACTAATCATGGTGGCTGATGACTTACATGACTACGGCTGGCTTCTGTGGGTTAGTCAGCAAATTGAGGAAGCTACTAACGAATTGAAAGATGGGCAGATGTTCGAGGAAAGGTTGCTTATATTTAGCAAAGTTATAGAGGCTTATTACGACAACGGACTTGATAAATTGATAGTCAAAGAGCCACTTCTCATAAAAAATATCACTGAAAGAGTGCAAGGAGAAGGAATGAAAGATATCAGTTCCCAAGTCATAAAGAAAACTTTAGTAAAGATGGGTTTTAAAGCTAAAGTGTACGGTGGAAACCTTAAACTTTTTACCAGTGAGAATGAATTAAGGAAAATAGCTTCCGATATTGGTTACAAAGATGAAGGATTAGAGGGTCAAATGATTTTATGAAAAAATGAGCTATATATTAACTATATATAGTCATATTTCTGATAATTTCATCATTTTTTCATTAGCCTAAGGCAAGGAGGTGAGTACATATGTCAGGACCAAACGATATGTTTCGAGACATTATTGAAAGATTCAAAGTAGAGACCAGGGAAGGTGAAAAAGAGAATATAAGCTACGAGATAGCGATTGCTTTCTTGAACGTCTTATCAGAAATTCACAACGACTTAAAACTGATAGCAAGCCGATGGAACCGACAATGATAGGCAGGAGCCATGCATCCATGCAACTTATACTATTTTAGATGAATGATTGCATGGAGAGCAAAGAAAAAGTAAAGGAGAGGTCGAATTGAAAGCTGCTTTCCTAATAATACCAGCAGCAATGGATGCCCAGCAAACTGGGTAAATAGGAAGAAGGAGGTGACAGAAATGCCAAATCTAAAGCAATTGCTTGAAGAAATAGAAGAGCTGAGGATAGACCCGAAGAAGGTTCGACTGCATGGCCAGCAATACGATGAATTGATTGACCAAGCAGAGAGCCAGAACGATGACGATGGCGACGAAGAATAGGAAGAGATGAAGTTCTCACAGGTTGGGCCTTCAATTCGAGGCCCAGCCTGGTTAAAAATCACAACTTCAACAGTTTTTGAAGGAATTATCAATGAAACGACGAAATACAGGCAATATTTGTATTTAGAATTCCTAGGTCAATAATCTAGGTAGCTTAGGAATGGGATTAATAACTTATGAACATTTTTCACAAATTAAAAACAAAATATCGGCACAGAATTGAAAAAAAATACATTAAATCAATCAAGAGGAAGCAGCTCAACTTCAATTGTTCTAAGGAATTGATTACAGGAGTTAGTTTAATGGCTTCACTTCTTGAAGTGCCACTTTATTGCCTTCTTGAACACTCGCTGCAACTGGCTAGCTACCACATTGCGAAGGCAATGCAAGACCCTACCAAGCGAGAGAAATTGGTTGAGCATCTGGTTAAAGGTCACCTTCAGGGAAAGGAACTAAAAGATGATGAGGGTATATTGAATATTGGCTAAATACACTGGCAATTCGCATTCCAAGAGAATAGCTGAACAAGACCCAGGTTATTAAAGGAGGTTAATTATGGAAATATTATTACCAGAAAATAGAGTATCTTTGGACACACAACTTGCTTTCGGCAATAATGGTACCAAGTGGAGGGAGGACGAAAGGATGTTTACATACGACAAAAGCGTGAAAATAGTAAAAACATTGAAGCGACGGACGGCTCAAGATGTCATCTACCTCGGTCTGGAGTTAATGTGGGCAAAGGCACACTTACGACATGGAGAGTGGCTAACATTCCTAGAAGATGTTGGGGTAAATCGGAGTGCTAGTTCGAGGTTTATGAAATATACTAAGGGATACATGGTGGAGAAAGGGCTCCTGATTGAAGGAGATAAAAAGGTTAATAAGAGCCAGATAGCCCACTCAATGAATCTGCTAAACTCAGATGTTGCAACATTGCAACAAATCAGCACGCGAGGGTTCTGGGGAATGAAGCCTGTTGGTATGCTGGACATACCCGCTGGTGCTGAGAAAGATAAAGCCATAAATTTCGATATCCCGAATACCATAAGTAAAATTAGAAAACAGGCACCGAAGTGGTCTAATGAAGAAAGGCAAGGAACAATTGCATTGTTGAAGCTATGGGTTGAAATGGCTCAATGCATGGTTACTGAGTTAGAGGATTTTGACCAACAAGAAAATGAACAGTCTCTGCCTCTTCTGGCGCTGGCACAGGTTATGTGAGAAAGCATCTATTGCCTTTTTACTAGTTCATCAGCAAAATTATCACTTGCCTGTAGTATTAGCATGACGTCATCTTTATCTATATCTGTATAATTCAAGTATGCTCTCTTTTGCTGTAGAGCAGTTCCTAGCACTGATGATTGCATAAGTATTTCCTTGTAGTTTCTATAAAGCTCTGCAGGATATTTACATTGGTTAACAAATCTATCATTAAATATACCTATTTGAGTTTGGTTTGCTTCCACGACTCCTCCATGTTTTCCCAGCCATGGTACTTTAACAAGCATACTTATTTTACCCCATTCTATCTTAAAGCCCTTTTGTCTCCATGTAACTAAATAGCTCATAAAAATATCTCTTACATTGTCAGGTAGTGAAGCAAAAAATACTGGTTCACTCATCTTCGATGAATTTGTAGAAGTGGTTTTTGCTTCTTGTACGGCGGCTACTACCACTTCAGGTTTCTTTTCTTCATAAATTACTCTTACTACTGCTCTGGTAACTTCCGTAGTTTTCGTAATAAAGTTAGGAACAATAATTAAGGGCCAAGTTTTATCCTTTTCTAATTTGTAACAACTCAGTTCAATGAAACCAAGTGAAAATTGCAGATGTGGTGCCGACTGAATAGTCTCTGCTAACTGGGTAGCTTGTGGAAATACTTTATCACCAACAATAACCAGAGCAAATTGTCCATTTTTAAGGCTATCTTCAACTTTCGATTGAAACTCGATTTCGTTAATACTAAGATTACGGACAGCTTTGTTAACTGCCTGATAAACTGAAATCTCTGAACCAGTACGCTTTTTCATGTACTGTTTTACACTATTGTCAAGCTGCATGTAATTCCAGGTAGACAGTGTTTTTGCATACTCTAATATCTGGACAATAACGGTTCTGTGTGCTTCTGGATTACGCCAAAGTTTCGTCTCGACAATTGTAAGAAGTCCACTTGGGCTAACAAATAAATTATCGATATAGGTTATTTCTCGACCTATTGATACGAGTGGGAGGTAAGATTCATCTATTTGGTCAATGGGCAGAAGGGAAGGGTGTAAAAATAATAGTTCTTGAAGCCAACTTTCATCGTAAGCTTTATTTCGTACAGGTAAAGGTATTAGTCCTCTCCCTGAAGCTGGGTCCTCGTTTACTAAATATGGCTTTATTGGTTCCATATACACCTCTTAATATTGATAATCTTCAACATTCATATTCTATGAAAAACTATTGTATAGCATTAAGTATTATCTGCAATTCTCATTTCATGTTTTAGAAGGTACGTAATAGACCATCTGCATCGGAAGCCCATTAGAATCTAATTCTGTTGTTTTCGGAATCATAAGAAGTCCCTGGTTTATTCTAGAAGCAGTGATAGCTGCGCTCATTGCATCGAGAATATCGTCTCTAGCCACTTCTTTACGGAGATATGTTGTCATTGTATATTCTAATACTGCTTCGCTCAATGGATGCATGTATGAAAGCAGCTTATACCTTTCCTCAAAGCCAGCTTTATCTTTTTTCTTGAATTTCATGGGAGTTTTGTTATTAAGTGCCCAAAAACACAGTTCTGGATGCACTTCCTGGATTATTTTCTGTGCTTTAGGATTACTGCTTAAGAAATCATCAGTCTCTCTAATCTTGGGTATTATGCAACATGTTTGTATAGAAAGGCCTTTCCCTGTTATTTGTTTGTTCAGGCTATTAGATTCAAGATGTACATTGGCATAGACAGCTTGCCGACAAGGAGTCATGAAAACACTGTTTTGTCGACTCTTCAGATACTGCCTTGCTTCTTTGTCGCACGAGCGCCATGCTGTACCGTCATCTAGTAGTCCTATGGGAATATCGATTAGGATTAGCTTAGCCGTGGAGTATTTCTTCCATAACTCCTCAATAGTTTTAAACCTACATACTTCAAACCTGTTGCCATTATCAAAAGCAACGGTAAACCAATACCCTTTAGAAACGTCTGCTCCAATATATTGCATATTCTTTACTCCGACAGATACATCTTAATAGATGACAAACATAGTTACAAGAGCTAAAAAGAAGTCTTCTTAATAGAAACTACCATTAGGACATCTGCTGTAATCCTTGAAGTTCCTATGTATTGTTTGCTTGAACACCTGCTTCAAGTTGGTATATATCATGTTGGGCAAGCAATGCAGAATCAAGAGAAGCGTGAGAAATTGATTGAACACTTAGTTAAAGGACATCTCAGAGGTAATGAGCTAAGTGATAATGAGCAGACAATTAATCTGAGTTAAATGAAGAAAAAACTCACATTCACTCAGTACAAATAATTATAAATGAAATGGTTTTTTCTAAGCCTGTTGTTTCGATATCAATAAACACTAAAGGAAACAGTAATAGAGACTCCGAATGGTGCAGCAACACCAATGCTATACCCATCCCCGCCTATTCCAGAAACTATAGGGTCTATTATATATTTTATATTCTGAATCCAATTTAGTAGACGCTGCATTATTTCAGGTTGCTTAGTGGGATTTTGTTGGTATGCCATATTGAGAAATGTAATGCAAGCAATCAACCTTGTATAGGCATCCGGGCGAATAAGGTATTGAATCTTATCCCCTTCTTCTTCAAGCTCATTAAGGGCTTGAGAAACGATGTCATAGGTTATATTACTAAGTTCCCCTTCTAACCATTTATCCAGAATCATCGAAACCCCTCCTGTAGTATCTCTAAATCCACCTAGTTCCACTCCTCCTCAGGTAAAGCATAAATTGTAATCATTATAGTAGCACTTTTATCAGTGATGTTTGAAGAAGTAGGCTAACCAGAAGCACCACTTGACCTGCCCCAGTAGTTGTACCACTCATTAAGTTAGTACCAAAACAGTCAACTTTTTCTTAGTCTAACATTACTGTTGGACCAGTTTTCGGGTGCTAGGTCAATATGACTACAGCAAAATACCATTGATGAACTAGGTGAGGAATTTAAATTCAACCATGACATATACAATTATACGAATTTACCGGAAGACTGTGAATATGAAAAAAGACCCAGCACACAAGCACTGAACCTTCTCTCGTTGAGGGATTAGGAGAGCGAAGCTCTGCTAATCAATTGGACTGCACCCCTATGATTGGACAGAAAGGGTTAGGAGAGTCTGGTAGGATTCCTCCTTTCTAATCTTTTTCATAGACAGTAATTCCTCGAACTCATC
>SDBU01003147.1_pt1 | contig 21204 bp, 14 predicted proteins | sample 2277071 | NCBI WGS metagenome assembly SDBU01 (sample SAMN10397929, study PRJNA504765) | marine sediment metagenome | isolation source: marine sediment core GS08_GC12, 126 cmbsf | place: Arctic Ocean: Gakkel Ridge, Loki's castle | collected 2008
ATCATACGCAAGGGAGAGGGGATGGGAGATCCTGCAATAGGGATCGACCGTGGGTGGGATGGTTTAGAATCCTTGCCAGGCCTGTCTGGAACCGACTAGAGTTGCTAGGCTGCCCTGGTTCGCGATAGAGGTTTTAGTGTGTACATAGTTCACGGTCGGAGCCCTTTTTCACTTATATCCTGACAAGGCACAGGGCGCCAGTATGATCTACTGAACGTGCAGCCGGCAGGCTGCCCGTCTTATTAGCAGTTTACGATCCAGCCGGAGGTGTACTCATGCAATTCTCAGATCCTCACTCTTATTCAGATACCGAACAAGGGAGAATCTCTCATATCCGTTTCGGGATAGACGTCGATTTCTCGGCGAAAGTCCTGAAGATCAAGGTCACATATCGCCTGAAGGAACCTGTAAGCGGCTCATTCTTCCTGGACACACGTGATCTGAAAATCGACCGAGTTTACAAGGGTGACCAGGAGGTCCTTTGGGAGATCGATCAACACGATTCGATAGTGGGTGATCGCCTTCATTTAAAGGGTCTTGATGGTCAACCAGAATTCACGATAGAGGTGACCACCTCGCCGAAAGCCAGCGCTTTGCAGTGGGTATTACCGAAGCAAACTGCTGGAGGGGAGCATCCTTTCCTCTACAGTCAATGTCAGGCCATTCACGCCCGCAGCATATTCCCATGCCAGGATTCCCCGTCGGTTCGCTTTACGTATGAGGCAATGGTAGAAGTTCAACGTCCGCTGGTTGCCGTTATGGCCGCCGAGCATATGGACAGCGAACATTCGGGGGCGACCAGCCAATATCGATACAAGATGCCCCAGCCAATCCCTTCGTATCTTTTTGCGATTGCAGTGGGGAATATCGCTTTCGAGGAGTTGGGCCCTCACACTGGCGTATATTCCGAGCCAGAGATCCTTGAATCTGCCGCCTGGGAATTTGCCGAAAATGAAAAGAAACTCGTCGAAGCGGAAAAATTATTTGGGCCTTACTTGTGGGACCGCTATGATGTTCTAATCTTGCCCCCCTCGTTTCCATATGGAGGGATGGAAAACCCGCGCCTGACATTTCTCACCCCCAAATGCATATTGGGAGATCGCAGTCGGGCTAACCTTGTCTCTCATGAACTTGCGCACTCTTGGACGGGCAACCTGGTGACGAATGCCACCTGGGAGGATTTTTGGTTGAACGAAGGCTGGACGACGTATGCTGAATCACGAATTACCGAAGTCCTCGAGGGAGATGATTATTCTCAACTCTATGCCTTCGTAAGGCGAAAAATAATGCTCAAAGTCATGGAGCGTTTCGGAATGGATTCGAATAAGACATGCTTAAAGTACTCGCAGCGAGGCATTGACCCCGACGAGGTCTTCTCTGTAATACCCTATGAAAAAGGTTCCTCCTTCATACTTGAGTTGGAGCAATCCGTGGGTCGGGAGGCTTTCGATGCCTTCATTAAAAAATACATCGCCACCTTCAGCTTTCAATCGCTGACGACTGAAGCTTTCATCTCTTTTCTTGAGCAGGAGCTCCCAGAAGCAATCGAGCGTGTTGACATCGATGAATGGCTCTATGCACCGGGTTACCCTGAGAGCGCTCCAGCCCTCAGCTCGAGTCTCATAGACGATGTAAAGCTTAGAATTGACGCATACGAATCGGGCAAGCTTCCTAGCATTCATCAAATTACCGAATGGGTATCGGCCCAGATCCGCCTTTTCCTGCTGATGCTCCCTGAACAGATTCCCGTCGAGGATTGTCGCCATTTCGAGCGCATCTTTAACTTCAAGGACAGCCTCGACTATTTCACCACGAATCGCTTCTATCAAATATCTATTCAAAGCGGTTACGAAGATGTGCTTCCTGGAATTGAGCGCATGGTTGGATCAGGCGGCCGAATAGCGATTCTCGCACCGAACTTCCGCGCTATGGTAAAGGCAGAATGGACCCGGGATAAGGTACGACCGATGTTTGAACGACATCGTGACAAGCATCACCCTACAACTGTGGCGGTTATTGAGCGGATACTTAATAAAGCCGGTTTGTAAACACGATGGAAGATCGACGATTTAGATTGTGGAATAGAAGGTGATTTCGGAGGTGTGCCCGTATGAAACAGAAGCACTTCATCGATACGCATAAAGCCGCGACTGGCCCGGCGATATTGTTGATGATGGCACTGTTCAGTCAATGGCAGAACCCGACAGCGTGGATATACCTGGCTTTGCATGGCACGTATGGCCTCATGTGGGTTTTCAAAAGCTTGGTATTCCCAGACAAATCCTGGGAGGAGGAAACAGGTTGGGGCTATGGATTAGTTATCTGGGGTGGGCTGACATTATATTGGGTAGCGCCATGGATTCTAACGTCGCAAGGGGTTCAAGCGCAGTCGTGGTATTTGGGAGCGTGTGTAAGTTTGTATGTTTTGGGTGTTTTTCTCCATTTCAGCACGGATATGCAGAAACATACCTCCCTGAAGCTGCAGCCAGAAAGACTTATTACCGAGGGGATGATGGCCAGGAGCAGGAATCTTAATTACTTCGGAGAGTTCTTGATATACCTTGGCTTCGGCTTATTGGCTATGCATTGGCTGCCGATCGTGATCTTGTCGCTATTTGTGGCAATCATCTGGCTCCCTAACATGCTGCGGAAAGACAAATCCTTGTCGAGATACGCCAAATTCGAAGAATATCGTCGAGGAAGTAAGCTGTTCATTCCTTTCCTATTCTAGAGAGCAGCCGTTTCGGCGTTTGAAATGAGATGTATGAATACGAGGAGTTTGTGGCGATGAAATATGATTTCGATAGGGAGATCAACCGTAAAGGAACGAATTCCGTCAAATGGGAATTCATTAAGCAAGGAAATAAATTGCTCTATCGGAAAGAACCCGACGACTCTTCCGCGAGTACCCGGCTCCTGCCCATGTGGGTAGCGGACATGGATTTTCCTTGTCCTGAGCCGGTAGTGGAGGCGCTGGTCGCACGCGCGCAGCATAGGATATTCGGATATACCTCCCCCACGGACTCGTACCAGAGGGCTATCGTAAATTGGATGAAAAAGCGCCACGGGTGGGAGATAGAACCGGAGTGGATTTGTACTGCTCCCGGTGTGGTGCCCGCGCTATATATGCTTGTACAAACATTCATAATTCCAGGGGACAAAGTGCTCATCCAGACTCCGGTCTACCATCCTTTCAACAAAGCTGTTGAGAACGGCGATGGCGTGCTTGTCACCAATTCTCTACACTACGAAGACGGCCGCTACAGCATGGATTTTACGGATCTTGAGCTGAAAACTAAAGATCCGCAGGTGAAAATGGCTATCTTGTGCAGCCCTCATAATCCCGTTGGGCGTGTCTGGACCAGAGATGAGCTTATTCGATTTGGTGAGATATGTATAAAGAACAATGTTCTCGTCGTATCCGATGAAATACACGGCGACCTGATCTTCGAGGGTTATGTTTTTACTCCCTTTGCTGACATAAGCGAGGATTTCTCCCAAAACAGCATCACCTGCACGGCGCCCAGCAAGACTTTCAATCTAGCAGGCTTGAAAACATCAAACATCATCATCGCCAATGAACAGCTTCGAGCCAGATTCAAGAAGACTCTGGAAAGAACCGCGATGGGTGGCGTTGGGGCTTTTGGGGTTGTCGCACTTGAAGCGGCTTACAACCATGGGGAGGAGTGGCTTGCGCAGGTGCTGGACTACATCATGGGCAACTTGCAGTATTTGGAGGAGTACATCGCCGAGTATCTTCCGCAGATTTCCGTCGTTCCACTGGAAGGAACTTACCTGGTCTGGCTAGACTGCCGCAGTTTGGGGCTTAGCGAACAGGAATTAGAGCGAGTGATGCTCAAAGAAGCCAACGTCTACCTTGATGAAGGCTACATCTTCGGCATTGAGGGTCAAGGTTTTGAGCGTATCAATATCGCCTGCTCCCGATCCGTTTTGGTTGAAGCCTTAGAACGGATGAGAAACGTCATTGAGCGACTGCAGCTTGGCCAGAACATTGCCCAGAATTAGGTATATTGAAAGCGTGCGCTTGGCCACTCCGATTTTTCGCAGATGATGAAACACACCTGTCGGTGATGATAAAGACCTGCTTGGATGGTAGAGAGTAGTCAACGCGCACAAAGGATGATACTAGCTAGGAGCTTGCACTCTCATGCAGCTAAACCTAATTCGTACTCTCAGCGTCTTTTTAACCACAATCGGCGTATTGTTTTTTGTTTTGACCTTCGGCGCGGCGATCGTGTCCATTAAGGAGGGCGAGCGTCGCGCCGCGGGCAGAATTGTCCTGCTGGGATTGCTGCTTTCACTCGCTTACCTGATTGCTGGGATCGTACCTTTTCCCAACCATGAATTCGTGGCAACATTTCTACTCATCATGGCTGCATTCGCCGCGGCGATCTTTTTGATACCCGTGGGTCAGAGACACATCACCGCGGACGATACGCCCAAAATCCGTGTGGATGAACGCGACATCATGTTCGCTCGCGCGCGCTTGACACCCGGCTCAGAGCGTTTTGAGGAATACTACCGCCGTAATCCGGATAAAAAGGCGCTCGACGACAAGTTCAGGGCCAGGCCCGGATTGCTTGCTAAAGGGTCAACCTACTATGATCCGACCATGTTCTCTGCCGCCGAAGCTAGTTTTGAAGCCGTTGGCTCGTTTCAATCCATCATCGAGCAAGAGCCTGCCCCAGAGCGCATTCACACAGACCCTGAGAGAATAACTGAATTTATAAAGCGATGGGGCAAGAAGCTCGGTGCAGTGTCGGTGGGCGTCACGGAGCTCAAGGATTATCATCTCTACAGTCACATCGGGCGTAATGAGCCCTACGGTCAACCGGTTGATTTGGAACATAAATTCGCCCTCGCGCTGACGGTTGAGATGGACAAACACATGCTCGATCATGCTCCGTATGGCCCAACGGTGATGGAATCGGCGCAGCAATATTTGGCTTCGGGTGCGGTTGCTGTCCAGATCGCTGCGTTCATACGCAATCTAGGATACCCCGCCCGCGCCCATATAGACGGTAATTATCGGGTGGTGTGCCCACTGGTTGCTCGTGACGCGGGGCTGGGCGAGATTGGCAGGATGGGTTTGCTGATGACTCCTGAGCTCGGCCCTCGGGTTCGCTTGGCTGTTGTGACGACAGATTTGCCGCTCACTGTCGACCAGAGGACCAGGGACTATTCTGTTCTTGGCTTCTGCACCCGGTGTAAAAAGTGTGCTGTGGTCTGCCCGAGCAAATCGATTTCGTTTGACGATAGAATCGAGATTGACGGCGTCAAGCGCTGGCAGATCAATGCAGAGTCATGTTTCACATACTGGAATTCGACGGGCACCGATTGCGGACGCTGCGTGAGTGTTTGCCCGTATTCGCACCCCGATAACTTGCTGCACAATGTCGTTCGTTTCGGTGTGCGTAATTCATCGCTATTTCGAGCGCTGGCCGTCACGATGGATGATTATCTCTATGGTAGAAAACCTCCTCCGCTGGATTTGCTGGCGTGGATGGATGTTGATGCAGGTGAGAAGTGACAGCATGCTTATTTATGCAAAGGATTGGATGCAAAACGTTGCTCAGGTTGATGGTTGAGCAATCTCGTGATACTTTCTGATTAATTCGTGGTGCTTTGCAGCCCTGATGGGGCTGTTTGAAATTGAATGGAGGGACTATGCTTCCGCTTAGAGATCTCAATCCCACTCGCCGAACGCCCTTCCTGACCTACATTTTGATCGCGTTGAATATTCTGGTCTTTGTATGGCAGCAGATGTTCACGTTGCCTGAACAGCAGAGCATCTTCTTGAATCTATCCGTCGTCCCGGCGAATATTATCGCCAATCCCTTCTCGCTGGAAACATTGCTGGACATCCTTCGCAGCATGTTCTTTCATGGCAGTTGGTTCCACTTGTTCAGCAATCTGCTTTACCTGTGGTTATTCGGGGATAATGTTGAAGATCGATGTGGCGGGTTTTATTACCTGTTTCTCTACTTTGCCAGCGGATCCGTGGCCGTCTTTGCCCAGGTCATGATTAATCCCACGTCTCAGATCCCGCTTGTCGGCGCGAGCGGAGCAATCGCTGGCGTGCTGGGGGCATATTTGATCCTTTTTCCGGGGGTGCGTGTTCAGGGGATTGTCCCGTTGGGGTTGTTCACTCGACTGGCGGTGTGGCCGGCGTGGGTCGTCTTAGGGCTTTGGTTTGCGCTTCAATTCGTCAATGGCATCCTTTCGCTCGGTTCTCAGTCGGGTGGCGGCGTCGCTTTTTTCGCTCACATCGGGGGATTTGTGATGGGGTTGGTGCTCACCTGGTTCCTGACACTTTTTATACAACAACCTCCACCTGAGGACAGACGAGAGATGCTTTATCGGCGGGCGAGACGCGATCGATGGTGAGGCTTTGTGTCTGCATTCTTTGCTAACCGACGATTGAAAAAACCCGCACTCCTGTGCGGGCTTTTTTGTGCGGTTGAGGAAGGGTCCGCCCTAGGGGACGAAGCGTATGTGCCAATAAGAAAAATTATCGAACGTTGCGCCTAGATTGTATGTCAGAGAGGCGCGGACATACAGGGCGAAATAGCCAAAGGAGCGGCTGTATTGTGGATCGGCTACGCTGCCTACAGGCTGGTCGTTGATGAACAAGTAGAAAAGGTCGCGATACCCCATAATTCCCAGACGGTTCGTAGCGCCAGCTCCGGTAAGGATCGCCGCGGAGGGAGACCACTCATTTAGCTCTCGTGGGCTTTTGGATTCCCGGTGCAGGCGGACTCGCCAGTTTCCATCGCAGGAGACTTCGAAGCCGTAGCCGCTGGAGCCGGTTTCTTCGTCGATGCGGATAACAATGCCCACAGAATCTTTCTCGATACAGTCGCCATTGGTGGCGCTGACTTCAGCATAGACGTTTCCCGATTGTCTATTGAGGATAGACCACCAGGTAAATTTTTCTTCTGGAACGTAGTCGACCCCGTTCAGTTCCCCATCTTCTACCCGATATGCGCCATTGCCTTCGACATCATATTGATTCCAACCATTTGGTCCATCGAAGAAATCTGTGTAATCCGGGTTGTTGAGATCGAGCTTGGCGCGCGCGTCTTCTTCGGGTGGCGGCACAGGCGTCGGCTGGGCTGGAGGGGGATTGTCCGGACCAGGCTGGGGGTTCTCGGTCAATTGAAAAGAAGTGAGGGTCGCTGGCTTCGGATCGGACTCAGGATCCGGACCGCTGAACCAATCTCTTGTGAGGCCGAAGATGGAAACAGATACGGCGAGGATCAAGCCAAGCGCGATATACAAGGTGCGGCGAGAGATATTAGGGCTTATGCGAATAGGCGTCGTCTTGGATTCTGCAGTTATGGCATTCTCAAGATCGGTTGTAAAATCCCCCGCGAGCGCATAGCGTTTGTCAGGCTGTTTGGCAAGGGCACGCTTCATGACCTTTTTTAATGCGGCGCCAGCGGATGGCAAAGAGGGGGGCGGAGTATGCACTTGCTGGTACATGATCGAAGCTGGAGTGTCCTCGGCAGACTTGAATGGCAGCTCCCCGGCAAGCATCTCATAGGCAAGGACACCAAGGGAATAGAGATCTGAGCGTATGCTGACGGCTTGTCCCTCCACTTGTTCTGGACTCATGTACGCTGGAGTGCCCATAATTGTGCCGGGTTCGGTTAGCTCGGAGGAGAAGCTGATCCGCGCCAGACCGAAATCTGTTAGCACTGGCTCAACATCGAGTGGAAGCGGATTCCCCATCTCAACAGGGGGGGATCCATTGCAGAGCATCACATTGCCGGGCTTGATGTCTCTATGGATAACCCCCTCACTATGCGCGTAATCGAGGGCGTCAGCAAGCTTCTTTATCAGGTGGACTACAGACTCCCTCGGCATCGTCTGCGACTTGGCTCTCAAACTATGCATATACATCTCTAAAGAGATGCCATCGAGTAATTCCATCACGATATAGGGTTGACCATTGACGATATCGAAATCGAAAACCTGGACGATATTGGGATGACGCAAAGCAGCCACAGCCTGAGCCTCGGTGTGGAATCTTGCAATGTGACGCGGGTCTGCGGATAGGTGTGCGTAGAGGATCTTGACGACCATGGCGCGCTTCAAGGTGCCATGGTGACCAAGATAAACCTCGGCCATGCCTCCTTGGCCTATCCGTTTCTCAATTAAAACCTTCGATAGCGTCTGACCGACCCATTCGGTCAACGTGAACCTCCTAAAGCTAGGTGTTGTTCTCTATCATCATAACGCAAAGAACAACTCCCATTATTTACGATTTCCTTTCATTTATTAGTATTCCCAGAATACCCGTCGGCTTGCTGGCGGGATGAATGGGCAAGCAGGGGTTTTTTTGGGGGGGCAGCCCCCATGATGACTGTTCCGCTGTGGATGCCCCGCAGCTTGCTGCGGGGTAATTCACTTATGGGCAGCTGCTCCTTTGGAAACCCGGATGGATTACTAAAAAGGTTTTGGATTCAATTGCTGCGCGTCGATACAAGTTCTTGGTTCAACCTGATGGAAGAGAAGGCGAAGAAGTAGAAGATGTGCGAAAACGATCGCATTGTCTAACAACCCGCGTAGTGGATATTCTGCCCCTCATATCATTTTCGAGGTGTGCGAGAAGCCATGCAAAAAAGAATCATCCTTGGACTGATCTTGATCATGGCGCTTGGCGGTTGTAATCAAGAACCGATCGAGCGTGAACCCTCACCTCACAGAGAAAGCCTGATCCCGCCCAGCAAGGTGAAGGTCTTGCCCGGGACCGATGCTTACCTTCCGCAGTCGGAGACCGCAGAATACGAGGACCCCATCCCCTTGCCCTATTCGATAAATACAGCAGGGGCCGAAGATTCTGCGTTCATCATGCCGGACGGAAATACGCTTTATTTCTTCTTCACGCCTGATGTGAACAAGCCCGTGGAGGAGCAGGTTGCAGATGGCGTCACCGGAATTTACGTTTCGTATAAGGCAAATGGGGGGTGAGGCGAACCAGAAAGAGTGTTCCTTCAAAACCCTGGAAAGCTTGCCCTGGATGGATGTGAGTTTGTCCAGGGTAATGTCATGTGGTTCTGTACCGCGCAGGAAGGGTTAGTAGGTCTGCATTTGGCTACAGCAGAACTTGAGAATGGAGAATGGGGCAACTGGATGATCGCAGACTTCCAGCCCGACTTTGAGGTTGGCGAACTGCACATCACCGCCGACGGCACTGCTTTGTATTTCCATTCATCAAGGGCTGGTGGTAAGGGTGAACACGATATTTGGGTGTCCAGGAACGTCGATGGAGAATGGCAGGAGCCGGAGAATGTAGAAGCGGTCAACACAGTTTACAGTGAAGGTTGGCCTTTCGTAACCCAAGATGGATCAGAGCTGTGGTTCTCAACGTTAATGGGCGCGCCTGAAATCTATCGATCGAAATGGGCTGACGGCGAGTGGGGCACGCCAGAGAAGATGTTCTCCGGTTTTACCGGCGAGTCATCGATAGACCGTGATGGAAATGTCTATTTCACGCACCACTTTTATAAGGACGACGCAATGCTCGAGGCCGATATCTATGTTGCGATTAGGACATAATATCGAGCTCTCACTAAATCGGTATCCGTTAGCAAAATTGATAATTGATATGAAGCTATCCTAAAAGATACATCCGGACAGCTTCTTTTCGTATCCGCTTTCATAAGCTTTCGGCGTTAATATTCTTGGATCAAGGTCTGGCGAACACGATCACAAAGTAGCCGCCGTAATCGCTTTCGCTACTGTAGATATAACCTACACCGAATTCGGTGTAATTGGGGCTGAGGATATTAGCGGTGTGCGGCGCGCTGTTCATCCACCAGTTAAACGCGGTCTGCGGGTTTTGCGACACCATGTAATTCTCCCCGATCCAGGAGAAGGTGTATCCCTGCGCACTCACCCGGTCCCGCACGGTCGACCCATCCGAGCCGATATGACCCAGGAAGTGGTTGCAAGCCATGTCTGCCGCCTGCACTCGGGCGGCCGCTCGCAGTTGGCTCTGCACAGCGTAGGCGTGCAGACCGCGAGACTGGCGCTCGGCGTTGATCAGTTGGACGACAGCGTTCTCATTGGCGAGGTTCAGCGTTGTGATGCAGGAGGCGAAGATGGGAGTGTGCGTTCGAGTAGGTTCGAGAGTGTTCGTCGGGATGGAGGGGTCAAGCGTCGCCGTGGGCGTCGCGGTTGGACCGGGCGTGTATGTCTGGGTCGGCGGCGGCGTTCGGGAGGGGGTCCAGGTGGGGTAGGGCGTCCAGGTGGGATAAGGTGTACGGGTACCGGTGGTGGTTGGCGTGGGTGTAAGGGTTGACGTGGAGGTCGGGGTCCCCGTTTGCGTTTCACTGGCCGTGGGTGAAGGTGTCTCGGTTTGGGTGGGGGTGATCGTCGGTGTGAGTGTTATGACCTGGGGCTGGAATACCTGACCTGCGTTATGGTTTGTGGTGATGTCGCCGGGAAGGATATCTTCTGGCGGGATCGCCACGATGGGCTCTGTTGCTGCAGGAAGGGGAGTGGGGGACGGCGCAGGTAAATAGCCTTCGTCCACCAACATTGCAATTACAGCGGCACCCACCAAGGGCAGTTGGTTGCCATACATCGCCTGGGCTGAGAGAAGCAGGATGAATAGCGATACGCCGATGGTGAGCGGCAAAAGTGCCAACCCCCGAATCAGGGCTTTTCGAAATTTGTATCTGCGCTTGGGCGGCCGAACCGGTCGCAGCGGCTGCGTGATCTCTTCCATACTGGCCCTATTGTGGTCTTAGAGGATACGTACATGCCATAGCGAGGGGGTACTAATGGAAGAGAATATTGCCGGAAAGAGAGATAGACTTCATAAATAATAATCATTCGTAGGAGCCGACCTTTATGTCGGCCTGCCACTTTCACGCAGGCTATTCACATCTAACCTCCCGCAGGTTCAATACCTGCGGGAGGTTTAAGTTCAGGCCTCAAGGCAGGGGTTTCTCAACTCCTAGTACAGGTGGTCTATTGAGACGTTGAAGGCCAATCTCTAACGTATAACATGCAAGACAATCATAGTTTTCGAAGGGATAGTACTTATGGATGTTCAAAGCGCAGTGCAGAACCTTGTTGACGCCTTGAAGGCGGCTGTAGGTGAAAAAAAATCAGCAGGTATTCAAGCTTTCGAAGCGGGGGAGTATGACATCGCAAAACAAGCTGCTAGCCAGGCAAAGGCGATAAAACCGATACTAGAGGCAGCTGATCAGATTGCTAAACAATGGGGTGCAATACAAGAACCACAGGATATTGTGGGTCCAAAGAGAACGAGGGAGAAGGATCAAGAATTAACAGAAGTAGACTTTTTTATCCCAATCCTCCAGGTATTAGAAGATGAGGGTGGGAAAGGCCCGACGAATGAAATTCTTGATAGGGTAAAGTTGATCATTAAGGATCAGCTCAGAGCGGATGATTATGAACTCCTAGAAGACAGTAAAACCATACGTTGGCGAGAATCTGCCCAAACGTCGATTAAGGTTATGGTTAAAAGAGGTCTTCTTCATTCTAAAGCTCCAAAAGACACACTGCGGATTACCCCCCAAGGTCGTCTTTATTTCTTCGAGCAGCAGAAATAGTCAATACCTAACCCAATTTTCATTAATCGAGAGTCCCCTTTGGTGAAGATCCTCCAGGATGCGATTTCCTCAATCACGCCCTGAAGCAGCCGATTCTCTGCTATCTAAAACCTTGCAAAACCACGCCCACTAAGGCATTATTCATACAATAAAGGTAATATTTATAAATTATAGGACATCTATACATATAGAGTTTTGCATGTACTTCGTTGCCCCAGGTATCTAATCTCGGGTTCTTGTCCAAGTTATCAAAGGCGTGCGATATGACCAATTCCCCCAGGAAAGTTGAGCAAATTGTTAAGCCTGATTTCGTGATCGAAGGAGCCGATGTCCTGCTTCGCCGTTCTTTTGGTCCCAGCAGGGCAAATCTGTTTGATCCATTTTTGCTTTTTGACCATTTTGCGTTCAATGACCCGATCGAGGGTCCAATTACGGGTTTCCCCACGCATCCCCACCGTGGCATTGAGACCGTCACTTATATGTTGGAAGGCAATGTGCGTCACCGTGATAGCCTGGGAAATGTCGGCGTCATTGGACCCGGTGATGTGCAGTGGATGACAAGTGGGGGCGGCATCCTGCATGAGGAGTTGCCAAAGCGCGGACCGAGTGGGCAGGTCAAAGGTTTCCAATTATGGGTTAACTTACCTGCCGCCCAGAAGATGAGCCCACCACGCTATCAGGAAGTGGGTTCAGCCAGCATCCCTACAATTGAGAAAAATGGTGTAAAGGTACGCGTCGTTGCAGGGACATATGATGGCGTTGAAGGACCCGTGACGGAGATCGCAGCCAAGCCACTATACATGGATGTGATGCTTGAACCCGCCGCGGAGTTTTATCTATCTGTTCCGGAAGGACATTCCACAGTAGCCTATCTCTTCGAAGGTGAAGGTTTCTTCGGTATTGAGGATGACGGGGAAGGGAAAAAAGTTAAAGAGGTGCACATGGTGATCTTTGGTCAAGGTGACCATGTCCGAGTGCAGGCAGCGTCAAATTCCCATGCTCGTTTTATTCTGATAGCAGGCGCACCGTTCCAAGAGGCTATTGTCCCCTATGGTCCGTTCGTCATGAATACGGAAGAAGAAATCAACCAGGCGTTGGCAGACCTGAGAAACGGGACCTTTGTGCAGGGTTAAAAAACTTGATATTCCGGGATTGACGACTGTATGGATGTGGACGAAACCGGGAGATAAAGTACACAATCGCGAAAGCGAGATTCGGCGAACACAAGCAATTCAAGGAGGATACAATTTTGCATCAGCTTTCGCCGGTGGAATGATGAAGCTATCACCGCGAAAAAACTCCCGCAGGTTCGCAGCCCGCGGGAGGGTGTGGTTATGGTAATCGGATAACTGAATGGTTACTCCACGATCACCCAATCGCTGGCGCTGCGTCCGAACACCTCCGGCGAGTACATCTCTTCCGCTTTCGCCGGCGGCACTACGAAAGTGCCAGGTGTCGTTGCTCGCGCAATGTAGGTGTATTCGTACACGCCATCCCACAACAGCGAGGTGAAAGCCTCGGCGCGTTCGTCACGCATGTTCTGGTGCTCGTACCAGGTGCCCCACCACCACCATCCATAGCGGTATTCTGAACTGTCGGGGTCCTGCGGAGTGCTTCCGGATACGGCCAGGGCCGGGTTTACGATCTCCAATCCAGCGGGCAGCGGATCGATCAGCGCTACGTGGTAGCGTCTATTATCGGCAACCATTGTTATCCGCACCCGCACGCGCGCGCCGGCTTTGATATGCCAGACGCCGTCCTCATCCCGGGTCACATCTTCGGGGTCGTCGATCGCTTCGTACTCGCGCTGGACGACAAAACCCATGTCAATCGCATCCAGGGATAGATCGGTGGGGGCGTAACGCAGCCCCAGCCGATAGTAGAGCCGCCCCTCACCGGTTTTGCTCAGTATCAGATCCTGCGTCTCCCCTCCGCCGAATGCCTCATCCACCAGGTACACCATCGGGATTTTGGTCTCGTGCCGCTCGGTGGTGCGGCCGACGAATTCGTGACCGCCGGCATAGGTGTCACCCAGCCAGATGCGGGCGACGAAGTCCGGGGTCTGCGCTTCGAAGGTGTTGAAGTAGCGGTCGAGGGACAGCAAGACGAAGACGTTCTCCTGTGTGTTACCCCAGTGTCCCTTGGTGCGGTGCGCCAGCAGCCCTGTGACCAGTTTGGGGATCAGGTCGCTCTGTGGGTTGTCGAGTATCAGGGTGTCGAGCAGGATGCCATCCGTTCGCCGGTTCGAGCTGAGCAGCAGGTAGGTCTGGTCGTGATATTGGGTGGTGAAGTTAGCTGCTCCGGCGGTCTCAACCACGCGATTGTTGATGTACAGGCGGATGGCTTCCAATTCTGAGCTCGAGCCGGGGTCATCTACGAGCGTCTGCCAGATCCAGCCCACGGCGTCGAGAGACAGATCCTCCAACCCGGCTTCATACAGCAAGTTGCGGGCTTTTTGGGTATCGCGGTCACCCATCAAGGTGCGCACATAGAGCGCATAAGCGCTGAGCGTCTGGCGGGTGCGCAGGCTGTACCAGTATGGGTAGTGGCTCTCGATATCGCGTAGGTAATTGAGAACGAGCTCCTGGATATTCTCGGGCACTTCAAAGCCCTTGAGTTTGGCTCGCTGCAGAGCGTGCGCCACATGGATCGTATTGAAGGGAATCGAGTCCTGGCCGCGCCGCCAGTAGGGGAATCCACCATCCCAGTTTTGCAACCCTTGTAACCGCTCGATATCCCGCTGCACCGCAAACTCCATTTCATCTGCGGAGGGCAGTCCATCAGCTTCGAATGCGGTGAGTACATCGCGCAGGGCGGCAACGCCGAGGATGCGCGAGGCCAACTGCTCGGAGCACTCGAAGGGGTACGAAACTAAGTAAAGAACGGCATCGGTGAGGGCTTGCAGAGCGGTGGAGGAGGTGTTGATCTCCAAACCGCCGTACTGAGGGAAGACATCAGTGGGCGACGAGACCGGCTGTGCGATGGCTCCTTCGTCGATCACGCCGTAGGTAGCAAACGCCTCAGTCGTGGCCGGTGTGTAGACGGGAAGCTCAACCGTGGCTGCATCGGCATAAGTACCCGACACCGCCGCGACTTGGAAGCGAGCCGTGCCGGCTCTATCCGTCGCTGCCGGGAAACGAACTTCGATCCGATCGTGCGCTGGCACGGTCACCTGCAGACCACGGTCGCCGGTGAGTTCTAGATTGGTGGCTCGCAGGACCACCTCGACCGTCATCGGCTCGTCGGTCTGATTCTGTAGCACAACCGGCAGTTCAAAACGGTCGCCGAAATTGAGGAAGCGCGGCGCGGAGGGTCGTACCATCAGCGGCAGTCGGGCGGTCAGATTCGTTTCGGCTGAGCCGAATTGGCTTCCGCCTCCATCTACAGCTACCACCATCACCCTATACCGCGTCAGGTTGTCGGGGACAACCACTCTCACACGGGCTTTTCCGTTTGCGTCGGTGCGCACCTGCGGAGCGAAGGTGGCCAGCGGGTTGAAGTCCATGCGTATGCGTATGGGTTCCGGCCCGGAGTCCGAACCCGCGACGGATTTGTTTAGCGCCCCGTCCGCAAATGCGAGCGAGGGAGCCTCCAGGGCTTCTTCGGCAACGCCTCTTCCAATCGCGTCCGTAGCCTGAAGCTCATATTCGTCTCCGCCTCCGCCAATGCCTTCGGCAAGCGCCATCGGGTCGACCAGGATGATGCTGGCGCGGCTGTATCGGCTGCTGAGATCCGAAGGACGGTGTTGATAGAAGATGGAAATGGGGTCGCGGAGTTGGTAGTTGGTCAGCGCTAGGATGGCTTCGTCAACAACAACTACGGCGAGTTCAGCGCCGGAAACCGGGTTCCCATTAGCATCGCTCAGGATGAGGGTAACCATGGTATCCCCGCCAGGCTCCAATTCTGTCTCATCAGGCGTGATCTGGAGTGCAAGCGTGCGCTGGAGCGGGGGGATGCTCAGGTTGAGATAACCGCTAGCATAGGCGGGCCGCGGGGGTGCATCGGCGACGATCTCGCCTGAGTCGTCCGTGCGCGGCGCTGAACCCACGACATCCACCTGTATGTTCAGGTTCGGGATGTGTTTGGCCTCGATCGGCACCTGCAGCGTGATGGTGCCGTCATCGATGACGAAACGTTCTGTGTACAGGATGCCGCTGCGGGTGACGGTTAGCAGACCTTCTGCGGGGGTGAAGGGCGTCTGTACGAGGATCTGAGCCACATCACCCGGCTGGTAGGTTTCCTTATCCGGTATCAGTGTGACCGTTTCTTGTTCGACCTCCCGGGCAGGGGGCTGCTGTCCGCCGCTCACCCAACGGGTGAACTGGCTCTGGTTATGGCGGTTCATCGCGTCGGTGACTTCCGCTGTGATCTGGTAGCGGCCGCCTATCTGGGTCTCGAAGCTGCAGGTAACCGGCTCCGATTTTGAGCCTACGGTGCATTCCTGCACATCCACTTCTGTCTGCTGCCAGCTGCCACTTTGGTATTTCCATTCCAACCGGGCAGCCTTCACGCTGATGGGGCGATCGGTTACGACATTGCCATCGAGGTCGGTGACAATCAGATCGATATCCAACGGCATGCCGCGCTCGACGAAATAGCGCTCACTGCGCAGTCCTACGTAAAGATTGGCAGGATGCACCAGCAGGCTGGTGGTTCCCGCCCATGCCTGGCGATTGACGTCGAACACTGTAGCTTCCGCCAGCACGCTGAACGGCCGCAGAGAGAACGCTTCGTCGAAGTCCATGCGCAGATAGTGGTTGCCGGAGGCATCCGTCACTCCGGAGTAAGATGTATATTCAGTCTCAGCATACGCGGGCTCGTAATACCACCACCAGGGCGTCCAGCTGCCGAAGGTGAAATCCGGCCAATTGGGCGGTTGATAGTTGCTGGGGGAGGAAGTTACATTCCAGGATACCTCGGCGTTGGGGAGAGGGTCACCGGTGTAGTATTTCGCTTCTACTGCGACCACGGCGTGCTCGCCGACGAAGTAAGGCCCTGTTGTCTCGTTGCGGGCCGACACTTCGAATTCCGGTCGTCGGAACTCCTGGATCTGGAAGTTGTGATAATACTGCCAGCCGCTGCCCAGTCCGCTGAGGCTGCCTTCGGCATTCAGCAGGAGTTGAGCGTACCCCAGGTTGGCGTTATCGGGCAGCGTGAATACGAAGTCAAATCCGCCCAGGACGTTGACCTCGACACGGCCGCTGCCCAGCTCGTTTCCTTGAGGGCCGATGATCTGGAACCGAACTGCATCCACTTTACTGCCTACCAGACCAACGTCACCACTTTGGCCAGCGCCGATACTGCGCAGCCATCCCTTCAGGTGAACTTCTTCACCGGGGCGGTACATCTGGCGGTCGTCGAAAACATACCAGCGCAAGTCATCCTGCATACTTCTTCGCACCCAGCTGTCATTACCCCAGTAGTAGGTTGAACTGGGTAGAAGGGCTTTATCCCCTCCCTGACGAGCTACGAGATAGGATACTCCCGCAGCGGGAATGCCAAATTTGGCGATGCCGTCTTGCCCGGTGATGTAGGTTCCGCCGCCGGGTCCGGTTTCGATCGTTACCTCAGCCAGCGGCGAGCCGTCCTTCAGCGCGTTGGCCCAGACCACCATTTCGCTGTGATCGACGAAAGCATCCAGGCCGATCTGGGTCACCTGAACCCAGGCCTGTACGGTTTCCCAATAGCGGTCTTCTTCGAAGATGCTGCGCTGCGGTTTGACGATGACGATGAAATGGCCAGAATCGCCGTCCATGTAATCGCTCAAACCAATGTCCACTTGGGTCAGGACGTCTGCTGGAGTCTCCAGCCGTTTGATCTCGTCAAGAACCAGGGTGCCAGGTGGGTTTTGAGGCGTGTCCGTTCTCTGGTATTCGTACATGTATTCCAGGAATGCCGGCCAATCGGAGGGTTGAACAGCATAGATCCTGACATCTAGTTTTGTGTAGTTGATGGTATACAGGTTTAACGCTGGATCACTGACTGCGGGGTCCAACGTTACAAAAATTTCATTGGGACCGATCAACGAAGGCTCAGCCGAACCGACCTTGAATTTCAACACGGTATCTCTGCCCAGCTTCTGACCGAAGATATCCTGGATGTCCCCGTCCACGGTTACCCTATAAGTCGTCCGTCCTGCCGTCGCGCCGCGAATGGAGATCGTGTCTCCATAGATCGTCACCGATGCGCCGGGGAGTTCTGGGTTGATGCGCAGCATGCTGTCATCGTATGCATCGAGGTCCAGGGGGTTATTGAATTCGATAAAGAACGGTGTCAGAGGCGGGCATTCGTCCTCATACCAGGAACAGCCGTGATCCACGATGCGCAACGGAGCGTAGGTTTGAAAGTTGAAGCTTTGCTGCGACTGTGTGACCAGCGGTCCCTCTGCTGAGGGTGTCCCGGGTCCGATGGCAATCGAGATATTGGTATCCACAGGAAGTAATTCTTTTGCTCGAAAAACCAGCCAACGCCCTTCGTTGGCGTATTCAACCATGTGGCTTACGGTTGGGTCCTCCGCAATTTCCTCCGCCGTTGCCATTTTGATGCTCACCTGCTGGTTTCCGGCTGTCACTTTGATGGTTTCATGCACCGCTTCAGGGTTTATGCGTTGGTTAAAGCCGACGAAGAAGAGGGGATCACGGGGTTGGGGTGTATACGATGGGTAATAGCTGATCATCGTTACGGTGGGAGTGCTGAAGGAAAATTGCACTGTTTCTGCTAGCACGCCACCGGTCGCAGACTGAGTCCCGGCAAGGATGGTGACTATATATTCCGTGGCCATGGGCATGCGGTCGATCAATTCAGAATCATATTGGAAGTTAAGCGTCTTGGTGCCCAGCCAGCGCCAGGTGCCAGGAAGGTCGGGTTCAATTTGTACGGGAACGTCTTGCTCGGCCAGGTCGCTGATCGTCGCCAGCGCCACCATGGGCTGATTGAAGGTGATGTTCACAAAGGGTGCGATGGGGATCTCCCCTTCTGGAGAGTAGCGCAGCACTTCCAGAGGACCGGCTTCGACCGGACCTGGTCCTAAGAATGCCATCGGAGGGGGGAAGGTCTCCTCGATGGTTTCGCCGGTCCGTGGCGGGGGTATGACGTCATCAGGAAGCCTGAAATCCTGACTATCGTCAGGCTCAGGTATTAGCGCTGGGAGCCGCGCCAGGATGCGCACTAAGCTCTCGTGGGAGAGCGGCTCACCGGTGGCGAGAGGTAGAGGCACAACGACTTCAGGCTGGTCCTGACCCTCGCTCAAGCGGATGGATAGGCTTGAATCGGTGGCATCCGTCGTCCCCGGACCTTCACCGGTATCTCCCGGCGTATCGACCTGGGAAGGAATAACATGTCCGGGTCCACCGATATTTATGTTGCGAATAATAAGGAAAGCGCCAATGACTGCCAAAATGACGATGGCGATGAATAATGGCAGCCGATATCGACTCAAAAAATGATCTTGATGGTTTGCCATGACCGGGATGCTCCTTACTATGTGGCCAGGTGCTTTTCACCTGGTTTCTATCCTAAAGAATAGACGCCGGGATGTGTCAATTGGTTCCCGGATAGCGTTGAGTGCTTACTCTACCTTGATAACGGTTTGGGGGAAAATAGCCCTGACCCCATTGTTATCCCTACGAATACACACGTGCTATAGCGAGGGGGTACTACGAGCTAAGTCCGCTGCACGGCTCACTCAAAATGGCATTATTAAATGGAGAGCCCTTCCCGTAATTGTCATTGAGGAGCCCCTCAGGGCGACGCCTTTCCTGAACGAAGTCCCCGGTTTTGTCGGGGGCGAAGCCGAAGGATCTCAATCTCCGCGCAAGAAAGGATAAGAATGCTTCGCTTCGCTCGTCATGACATTATGGGGGAACTTCGTTGCCGATGGATGGCGCTTATTCTTAAGAAAGGGCCCTCACGAGCGACGGGTTGGGGTTCTCCATTTTCACCTATTATGGCCAGGGGATTGTCACTGTGGTCGAGTATCCCAATTTATTAAACACTCGCAGGGTACCGTACGAAGCCGTCGGACAGCTCTTCGGATCGGTGATTGTGTACGCGGTGTTGGTCGTGCTGAAGACCATGTCCCAGACGTAAGCGCCCAGACAGATGCGGGCTTCGATCAGGTAACCCAGATCGACAGACGGCGGGGCCGGGTTCCAGCTGATCGTCACCTTATCGCCGTTGCGCTGTGCATGTACGCCGGACGCTGGGGCTACCTGAGGGTGGGTGAGCAAAGTGGGGTAGATCACGAGAATGCTATCCATTTCGACATTGAGTTCGACGGCTGATGCCGTAATCCAACAATTCCAGATCGTATCATGGGGGGTAACCCAGAGCCACGCACCAGTGGCGTTCTTTCCTTTGACTTCAGCTAAATCGCCTTCCGACAAACCCCAGGCGTAAAGATACTGTTTATCCGGTCCGTAGCGGCAATTGATGCTCCCGAGAGCGGTGGCGATCGCAGCTTCAGGTGTAGCCGTTTCGCTGGGTGTGGGGCTGAACTCAGGTGTAGGTGTTTCGGTGATCGTGGGCGATGGGCTCGGGCTGGAAATTAGTGTCGCACTGGGTTCTATTGTTGGGCTGGCAGTTGGGCTTGGCGCGATTGTCTCGGTTGGCGGCGCGCTGGTGGGAGAGGGTGGCGCAGTGGTTAGGCTGGTTTGAGCTTGAGATTGGGCGCAAGCCGAGAGCGTGATGGTGAGGGCGAGAGAAATGAGGATACGCCGTGTTGGGTTCTCCATGTTCGCCTTCTTTCGCAAGGGGTCTGTGAAACCTTTGGCGGATAAGATGACAACTGTACTCCAATATAGTATGGGCGCGCAAATGGCATTGTCATGCGACACAGCAGGGATCGCTACCAAAAGGTCAACCTCACAGCGTTTCCTGGTGGATTATGAGTAGCACTGCAGAAGTTGCCGTGGGTGCCCAAGGCACGTATAGTATTCGTCGACGCGATCAACGACGTTTTGTTCAATGGAGGATCATGTGGGTTCATGCACGCCACGCAAATATTGGTTAATCATCTTCTTCGTTTTTATCTTGTCCGCCTGCAATTTCAACGTGGGGAGTTCCAACCCCGATGGGTCAAACGCGAATGAGCCTCCGGGTGGCGGGCCCAAACCTTCCCAGGTTAAAGTTATAGTATTGGCCTCACAGGTCATCGAGGACGAGTCGGTCAATGTGCGCGGGGATGCTCAACTCGAGCTCGACCTGACACCACCGGAAGGGGCGACAACCTCAACCTTTGCGGTCCAGGCCACTGGTGATGGGACCAAACAGCTTAGTATTGCTGCCACCGATAAAGGCCAGATCTGTTGGGTGACCGTTTCATTTATGACCATCGTGCAACTGAACGGAAGCGTCGATGCGCAAACCCTTGCACTCGAGTTTACCCTCACGGAGACCTATGAGGGAAAACCTACACAAACAAGCGATTGCTCCTGGGGCCCACCCATTGATGGCGCGCTGTTATTCACCCCTTTCCACGAAGGACCTTACAGGATCTCGCTTGAGAATCCGGTCTTCAAGCAGAGCTTCGGGCCGAACTCATGGACAGAAGTGCGCCTGGAGGTTGGAGGCGATTAAACCGCTCCTCGCAATG
>SDBU01003148.1_pt1 | contig 21200 bp, 13 predicted proteins | sample 2277071 | NCBI WGS metagenome assembly SDBU01 (sample SAMN10397929, study PRJNA504765) | marine sediment metagenome | isolation source: marine sediment core GS08_GC12, 126 cmbsf | place: Arctic Ocean: Gakkel Ridge, Loki's castle | collected 2008
CCCATATTCTCGATGATCAATTTCTCAGCGCCAGAATTGATAGCTGATTGCATGGCTGTAGTGGCATCTTCCGGATTAAATCCCCACCATGATACTTTTGCCTCTTTTCTCTTGCCCGACACAACTTCCTCAACTGCTCTGGGATCTCCTGAGTCAAGCTTCCCTTCAGCAGGTGAAGAATGAGCTGCTATTAGCGATATTGCTAAAATTGTTGAAGCTAGAATTATGTGGAAATAACACATCATTAATCCCCCTCTTAGTGTTTAAGCAAGTTTTAGAAAAGGCGTTAAACTATTGAGATTGCTTCGCTTCGCTCGCAATGACAGGTTGTAGGTGTTGTTTGTCATTGCGAGCGAAGCGAAGCAATCTCTCCTGAAGCGGTGGTAAAAGTTGAGAAACATTACTAAAACTTGCTTAAGGCAGAGCTAGTTACTTCTATTTTCTACTGATTGCCTGAACCATGAGTTTGACCGCCGCTTCTTTGATATAATCTTCCACATCATCACAGACCCGGTTTCCGCTCAGAGTTTCGTATCCGCCCTGCTTGTATGCCTTCTTTGTCCCCAGATAGCCGATGCTGCCATTTACCAACTCGGCCACAAGCGTATGCTCAAAGACCATATTGTCCTTGATGTCCAAACAGATGTCCGTAAAGGGCTCGCCATTCACACACACAATTGCCAGATCGCCCAGCTTCACCACTTCTACCAGGAGTTTCTTTGTGGCATTTTTCATGTTCTCTGCCGCATGAACGATCCCACGCGCGAACATTAGCTTTACGGCTTTGTTGCCTTTGGCAATATCCTGGGCTTCCAGATGCCCTTCCAGCCGTGCCTCCGGGTCATCTTTCAGTTCGGCAACAGTCTTCCTCGCCTCAGAAAGCTCCGCGTCAGTGATCTTTCGGTAAGGAACCTGGACTGACTCACAGAAGACGCCAATGCTGTCAACCAGGAGCGGCTGAGTTCGGCCACATACCTCAAGAACCGTTTCTCCGTATCCCCCACCTATTCGCTTCGCTTCATCAATATTCTGAACGACCCTGTGGTTCATCACGTCAAAGTGATTCACGTCACCAGCGGCTCCGTTGAGTACCAGGACAGCCACCTCGTCACCCAGGTTCTCTTTGACTTTGGCCCGCAGATAGCCGGGCCAGTCTGCGGAGACCATCTCCGCGTCCACAGTATCAGCATGGTTAGCGCAATTAGCTATCAAAGCCTTCACTTCACCACCTGAACCGACGACTTTGACTACGTTCACGCTATGATCCACAACCCCGGCCGATTTCACCACATCAGGATTATCAGCGCCTGGATTTGTAAGCACCGTGCCATCCTTCATGAGATACCGCCTGTTGAAGGCAAAACGGTCGTCAATTCCAGCGCCATACTCCAGCGAACAATCTTCCATACTATCTGTGACGCCGGCCACCGCCTCAGCTATCCTGCCAATGATTTCCTGATTATACCCCGCACATTCGGGATGTCCCACCGAGGGGCCGGTGTGAGTATGAGTAGCCGACACAACAACGGAACACGCTGGTATATCAAGCTTTCCCGCCACAGCCTTTCTGATGGACTCCGCCAGGTTTTCTGGCACATTGCACAGATCGCAAGCGATAATAACCACTGCTGAGTTACTCTTTTCAAGAACCAGTATTGACGCATAGAGATCGTCGTAGACTCCTTTTGCTCTTCTCTCCGTGAAGTATCCCGCCAGGGGCGTCCCCAATGGCGGCGTTATCAAGACCTCTTCTGTCCAGCATCTCAATTGCCCGTTTGCATTCATAGCTCGTTGCTCCTCCAGTATGACTGCGGGATTTGTCATTCCTGAGTACCTCCGTCAACCCATATCTGCACTCTACCGTTGGACTTATAGCTGAGAATTTGCAGTTTTGGATGGTCGATATATTTCCACGTCCCTCTGATGGTCCCATCGATCTCCCCGATGACGTTACCGTGACGGTCAAGGACCTCACCTTTGCGCAGAAGCTCATCGTATCCATCGCCGTCAATGTCCGCAGGCGTAGTGCCGTATGTGTCGAAATCCAGCGGATATTCCTCGCCAGTAAGCGCGTCGAAGGTGAACTGCTCCGGCCTGTCGTGCACTACGCCGTCAGGGGTGAAATGTTTCGCGCCAATGCGGATTGCCATAGCGATAGGCCTGCCGTTTTCGCCTATCTTTGCCACCCACCCCATGTCCATGTGACCTTTATCAACGTGTCCCCAGACCCGCTGCCCTTTATCATCGAACACCACAACCCTTGGCGAAGCCTTCGGGTCGCTTTCCCGACAGGTGTAGATATACCAGCGGCCTGTTGCCGGGTCCTGGAATGGCTGAACCACGTCAGAGTGTCCGTGATACACATCCCGGTCGGCGCAGAAAAGCTCTGTGCCTTTATCCAGTTCAATACAGCGTTCTCCCCACAGAACTTCATCCACGCCATCGTCGTTCAGATCGATAACTGTATAGCCATGACTGCTCCGCGCTCCTGGCTCATTCTCAGCAATGCGAAGATCCCAGCGTTGTGTCATATCTGGTCGCCAGCCCTGGAGAAACATGGGGCCGTATGTGCCCTGGGCAGTGACCAGGACTGGTTCTCCCCTGACGTACCCACCAAAGATGAAGTTTCTGTGCGTATGGCTCAAGGACTGTGTATCTCCCGCCAGATTAGGCCAGTTCCATTGACCTGTGGTCTCACCAGTAGCGGCGTCAATACGCTCAAGACGGCGTCCTCGTAAACTCAGCGGATGATCCAGATCGATATTATTGACGAACCAGATTTCGTCCTTGCCATCTCCGTCCAGATCGAAGGCGGACACAGGGCAAAAATGACCTCCCGGCATCACGCTTGGCCCCAGATCACGACGCCAGAGCATTTCTCCTTTATCAGTGAAAAGCGCCAGCTTTAGCGTGTCTTTCGGGAAGAAAAACGCCTCGCTCCAGGGGTCTACACCTCGTTCTGATGAGTAGATGGCCAGAATAGCAGTGGGTTCGTCCTTCCCGGGGCGCACCGATCTCACGCGAAGCTGCTTTAGCTCCGTATCAAGCGAAATATCCAGAATCGGCTTCAGATTCAGCCGTTTTTTCGAAATAGATTTATCAGACATCCCTTTTTCCTCCACTTCGTAATTGTTATCATATACCTGTGGTCCGCCCTGATTCATGCCCAACGCGGCACGCTCCATCAGGATTACTGCTGGATCTCCCGACGATATGGATAACTCCAATCCATCGTCCGCCAATTGCTGACTTCCCCATATCTTGTTGTCTTCCGGGCTATCCAGTTTGATTCCAGACAGCCCGTCATACACCTGCCAGTTGCCTGATGGGAGATCGACTCTCAAGCGAATAGTTTTACCGTAGCCATCACGGTTCATGAGGAGAAAAGCGTGGTAGTCCTCATAAGACCGGCGCGAGAGCAGGATATTCGTCGCCAGTTGTCCGGTAGTCGCATCATGGATTTTTGCCAAACGCCACGTCGATGGGATCCTCATTTCCCTTTCTATAGCGGCGTCCGCGAGGATAGTCCACAGCAGTTTAGCTAACGGATAACCCACCAGATCAGCGCCTTGAACGTAGACAATGCCTTCGCCCAGTGACCGCTTTGTCACAACCGGCCGATCCCGCGCATCTTTTACTAGAATAGAAGTGCCAGGTTCAGGCCTCAATGTGTGCAGTGAACTGACCAGATGCACATCTCCGCTGAGTTCGACAGGCGCTAGTTCCGCCGGTATTGGAACTACCTCTCGGTCACCCTCGACAGAGTCTCCTACATTTACACCGCAAATGTTATCTGCATCCAAAAAGTTGCCGTAGAGGTCAAGCGCCATTGGCTCTTCGCCGACGATTAGCACTCCGCCAGCGCGGACAAATCTCTCCAGCGCGGACGGTAGGGCTTCCTCTGCGTGCCGTATTCCGCCAGCGATAACAACGTCCAGGCCAGCGAGGGCATCACTCTCCGGAATATTGTGTGACGGGATTACCCGGAAGTTAGTGTGTGTGTATTTCAGTGCCGCATAATAGGCCGGAGTTTTGTCAGAAAGTTCCGGTTCGTAGACACGACGCCGAGCGTTAGCCCAGCTATATAGCAGTCCGATCTTCGGATCAGGTCCCCAGGGCTTCCTGAGTATCCGGTCGGCCAGTGGCTGAACCTCTGCGGCAAAATCGTGGATGCCACGTAGTGCATCAGTTCGACGAGCTAGAGGGATCAGGACGCTATAAGGGTACTTATCCGCTTCCGTCACCACATCAGCTCTGGGCCCGCGCCACGCCCAGCCGCGCTTGCTCCAGGAGAACACACTCAGCCCATCAAGACCTGACAGAACGTGATCCCACAGCCGATTCCGCACCTCCCGGGCTGTCTGGCCGCGCAAATAAGTCTCGTTGTCGAACACCATCTTCTCGCCAGCCAACGCCAGTAGTAGATCATTTTCAAACGGGGCAGCGGCCATCGGTGTCTCCAGCACGTTCGTCATTGACTTACTTGCTGAACTGCCGGGAGTCCATCGTCCACCGCCAGTAGGAGCCAACACCACGGTCTCATACTTCACTAGTAGATGCTTCCACACAGCTTCCCGCGGTGATATGGCATAGCCACCCATCGTCTGGATTCCTACCAATGCGCCGGGCAGGATCGCCGATACCGTCTCAACTCCATCGGCGATTAACTCGGTGAAGCGTTCAGCGAGGTAGGCATCGTAATCGAAGAATAGACCCGTTACGCGCTTCAAATCATCAGGCGAATCAAATTCAATAATCTCATCCCAGGTCTGGTATTCCGTGCCCCAGGTTTTGTTCACATCCGCAAGATCAGCATATTGCTTTTTCAGCCAGATGATGAACTCAGCCCGATGATCCTCGCTCACATCCGTATAGGCAGGCTCATTCATCAATTCCACAGCGATGGTACTCACGCCAGCATCGCGATATCGTTCAGCATATAGCCTCCACATCTGAAGCCACGCATCGCGACCTGACCCGATGATGCGGTAGGGCGTCCAGTGATGTTTGCCTTTAGTAAATGCCGAGGCAGGTAGATCGGTCTCCGCTGATCGGGCGGCAGGCTGACCGAGAGTCCAGGGCCAGCAGACCATATCCACGTAGAACGGCAATCCCACCTCCGCGGCATAATCTGACAATCGTCCCGCATCATGCCCTCTATCACGGCGATTATAACCCACAGAATCCCACCACGGCTGGGCTGGCATCGTTGCCGAAAAGCTGTTGAACCCAAGCCGACAGAGAATCTCGGCATTGGGAATGTCATCATAGATCCAGCCGTGAGCCTGTGGATCGTAAAGGCCATGATTCGGTGGCAGATTATCGCGATCCTGACTACCCCAATAAACAATCCTCGGATCTTCGCGCAGATAGGGATTAAGGAGAAAAGTCCGACGGCCATTGGGCCAGACGAATTTTCCATCGCGCGCCAGCGGCGGATGCTTGTCGGCTTTCAGTATATCCGGTAGCTCATCATAGGTCGGCCAGACAATCCACGGCTGGGCAACGTCCACGTTATCAAGCGCCTCCAGCCATTCTGGCCTGCGGTCATAGAGAACCAGGCCCACCTCGTCAAAGCCAAAAGACCTCAACGGCTGGTGAACGCACTGGATAGACAGCCCTGTCACTTTCAAACCCGGTTTCAGATCAGTCCAGTAGCTAAGTGGGACCAGCACCTCCTGCCATGTGATCGGATCCTCATCCAGCCCGCGGCCGCGGTCGATGAACCGTGAACGCAAACGCTGATAGCTGCCTCCCTCTGCTTCCAGCCGCAATTGGAGTGATAGTTCAGCATTGGGGCTGCCATAGCGATCTACTCCACCGTTTATGAGGAACCGAAAGAAGCCTTTTTCAAGCCAATCCTCAGTCAGCGCCATCGGTTCCCCCCTATCGCGGCGAAAGGATACTCCCGCCCACGGTTGGGCTTGCCAGTCAGCGTTAAGCCAGAGGTATTTGCCGCGCGCTTGCCCGGTATCCATCTCAGTCCACTGCATCTTCCAGGGGGAAATATGGTGGTCAGGTTCTGCACCGTCCCTGTAAACCCAGTAGGTTTTTATCATAGAATCGCCCCCGTCTGCATTCAGCGAAGCCGCCGGCGTATATGCAATAATGATTACAAGAATAGTCGCGACAGCCAATCGTATAATCTGAACTGGCTGTCCATGTGTGTATGCCATAGTTCCACTCCTATTCCTATTATATTCAATTCGTTTGAGTTTTGAGATGGTATAGTTTACCTTTTCCTGTCTCCAGAATCAAGGGGAGATCAGGAGGGAGCGTACGATTTCTGGCTTCGGCATTGCTTTTACCGACTCTTTCATATATAATCGAGTGGTTAGACCACAATTTGGATGAAACAAGTTAAGACCACGTACGATTGAACTTAAGGAGAATAGCCCGCAGATTTGCGCTGACTTCGTAACGCAGATGGGCGCAGATAGGACTGAAGTACCAGTGAGAGTTAACTTGCGAAGCAGTCTAATAAAGTTATCCGAAAGAGCGCGACGCGGAAAGATCCCTGGCTGATTCTCACTGGTCTGAATGCAGATAAACGCTGATAGTAAGACCAAAAATCAGCGGTCATCAGCGTTACGAAGTCTGCGCAGATCAGCGACCCATTTCTCCCGTTTCTTACAGGCAGTGCTTCTTAAGTCTACAACATATAGATCGAATACAGAGCTTTAGGAGCTTTCAATATGAATAAGCTATACAAGAAGATTTACGGGTGCGAGATTGCCGCTGCTGTTGCCAATTCTATGGGCGATGTGTCCGAGGGTATGGCTTATCAGCAGATAGATGAAAAATATGGACTTCTTACAGATTTACTGCCGCAGGACAAACCAGAGAGGCATCGGAAACAGGAACGGGGTCCAGATTTCCACTATAAAGCGCATCATCGTCCAGCGGGAATGACGGAAGACGGTATGGAACGTCATCGGCTTCTTTGCACAGCGATTATTGATAAGGGCAGTAGAATCACGATTGATGATTTGTCCGGCGTATGGGTGCGCGATATTGACCCTGACAAATTCGGATACTTGATGGGTCCACAAGACCAGGTGATTTACAACGCTCTCAAAGCAGGGTTGCCGCCACAGGAAATTGGGAGATACGCATCCTGGCCTGGGTTTATCGGCACATCTAAAATGATGTTGCCGGTGGGTATTGTCAACGCCTGCGATCCTGAACAAGCTGCACAGGATGCTATCGCACTTGGGCGAATTAAAGATATTCAAGGAGTACCGGGTAACCATGCTTTGGAAGCTGCCGCTGCCGTTGCAGCCGCAACCGCTTGCGCTTTTAAGCCAGACGTGACCGTAGATGAAATAATACAAACAGCGCTTGAGCAACTTTCGTCCGCACCGCGCCGGGAAGTTGAGCAAGGATTAGCATGGGCTGATGAATATAAAGATTGGCGGCGTCTCAGACCGCTTTATCATGAAAAATATACGGGACGGCCAGCTTCCAATGCTGTCGAGGTTCTCTCATCGGCGTTAGCTGTGTTTCGGCTAGCAGAAGGTAATCCTAAAGAGGCGATAATTCAATCGGTGAACTTCGGGCGCGATTGTGATTGCCGCGCTTATATAGCTGGTGGAATATCAGGTGCGCTTTGTGGAATCGACGCCTTGCCGGCTGAATGGGTTCAAACTGTCGAAGACGCGCTTAAAATCGACCAATACACAGTGTCCAATCGGTCATTGCGCGAATCCACCGATGGCTTGTATCAGGCGTTAAAAAGCAACGTTCAAAAGTTCAAGGAACAAATTAGGATGGTCGAGGCAATTGGGTGATTGGGAAGGTTTTCATGTATTAGGGCGTAGATTGTAGATGACTTTAAGTGGTTTTGTAATCGTCTACTTAAGACGCTGCCGGTTCCCCAAAAGTGACATTTTTTGCTTGACCGAAAGAATAAACCATGATAAAATAGTAAACATCAAAAAGGCGATAAAGATTCTTTATTCTGTCAAGAAACTGGTACTTCAATTTTGATTTCGGGGGAAGGATTATGACATTCGACGATTTGAAATTGTGGGACATAAAGGAGCTAAAACTTCGGGAAATAATAAAATCGGAGATTGAATCTGCCCTGCGTCCTATTCAGCGGAAATTAGACTCAATAGAGCAATTGAACACCAGGTCAAAATTAGTAAGTTGGGAAGCAGAAGGAGAACTCGCGCCTTTTCGCGAGATTTCCCGTGAGCAGGCAAAGGCGACAATAGAGGAATTGTTTAATAACACAACAGATACTTTGTATTATTCCGACATCACAGAGCAATTAGAGATTGATTTAGGGGTAGTTATATCTATTTGTGACGAGTTGTTGGAAGAAAGAAAGATAAAATATGACTATGAAAGTATGCAAACAACAACTCGCGCCCCAAAGTCAAGCCCTCAGGTAAAAGTTGAAGACGCATTGGCTGAAGAACCACATTTTGATGATTTTTTAAGGGCAATCAAGGAGTATCGCGAAGAGTGGGATGATGAGGAATTAAATAATGAATAACCGTCTTCGTATTCTGGATACTGATATTTTGAGCAATTGGCAGAGAGGCTCACAACCTATTGATTATTATATACAATCTATTCCCAACAATTTGCTTGCTACTACTATTATTACAGTGGAGGAGCAATTCGGCGGACGCCTCAAAAGAATAAAAGAGTGTGGCTCTTCAGGGTTAAGTGTGGAAACGCATCTAAAAGATGAGATTGCTTCGTCACTTCGTTCCTCGCAATGACAAGGAGAGGCTGTCATTGCGAGCGAAGCGAAGCAATCTCGTTTTTGAGTGAAATTGTATCCTTCCCCACTCAAGTCGGAAGAACCAAGAGTGTTACGATGAGTTATGTAAAAAGTTACGAAGAACTACGAAGTTTAATAATCTCGTTGATGGTCTTGTTAACGCTTATGTTTATTTACACGAGACATTAAGGTTTTGGTGTGAATTTAAGTTTAAGATTTTGCCTTTTAACAAGGATGCCGCGATAGAGTTTGTAAATCTAAAATCACAAATTAAGATCAAAACAAAGGATTTACAGATTGCTGCCATTGCTCTTTCTGTTGGCGGAGTAGTTGTCACGCATAACCGCCGTGATTTCTCAAAGGTACCCAATCTGGATATAGAGGATTGGACAAAGGAAATACCGGGGTTTAAAAAGACATAAATCAAGTGCTTCGAAGTCTCATTACGATGGGGCTAAAGATTTTTGCCTACGGAAGAGATTCCTTGATGAGAAAAAGCCATCTGAGCTACCAGATGGCTTTTTTGTTATTTTTTCAGCAGAAGTAATTTCCTATCTTTCAAAAGGAGTTTGAGCATGAATCTTAAACTACTTCTCCTATGTATCTTAATATTCTGTACTTTGACATATTCACGCGCTTGGGGAGCGTGGCCGCGGTTACGTGGGCGTGATGAGGCGCGACAGCAGGAACTTCGCCAGCGACTAGGGGAAATTCGGCTGGAGCGGCCAAGGATTTTCCTGACCAACACGGAAATAGAAATCGTTCAAGGTCGGATAGAAAAGAATCCTTCCATCCGCGAATGTTATCAATGGCTGAAAGAATGGGCATACAGCGGCAAGTTCTACCGTAATCTGTGGGCTACGCCGAAGCAATTGCAAGGCGCGGTGGTTGCTTACCGACTGGAAGGACGACCACCGGAATTGCTGGCGAATTGCGTCCGCATCATGGACTATCTCTGCGAGGCTGAACCGAATAGTTGGACATATCCGCGCGTTGTCCGCGGTCTTTCGATGGCCTACGACTGGCTATACGACGACCTCACAGCCGACCAGAAAGAGAAATATGGACGTCGTATCATTGAGTGTGCCAAGGCTTGTTATGATACCTGGCGGCATACTGAACTGAACAACCACGTTTATCTGGAGTATGGGCCGATTCTCTACGCTGGCATTGCTTTGTTCGGGGAGGGTATTGACGATGAAGCTGTCGAGCAGTTATTGCTGGACGGCATGCAACTGCTGCTGGACGGTTTTATTCCAGCCCATGCACTGCTGGCAAAAGACGGCGGCTGGTATGAAAGCATGAGTTATCATGCCTTTTTCACAATGGAATATGCCCACCTGCTGGAATTATGGCAGCACGCGACCGGTGAGCAGGTATGGGCAGGACCCGGTGGACTGCAAGGTGACGCCCATTGGCTGGTCTACAACGCGCGGCCGTGGGATGACAGCCGGGTTCATGTCGCGGACATCGGCCATTCCAGCAGTCAAGACCTCGGCATCGCGTGGTATCTGCCTTTGTTATGGGCGCGGCATCGGGATGGCGTTGCGCGCTTTTGGACGGAACATTTGAAAGCAAGAGCATTGGAAGGTCATAAGCGAGGCGAGAAATATGCTCTCAGTCCGCATCTCTGGTGGCCCTACATTATTTGGCATGACGAGACAGTGCCAATTGTGCAAAGTGAACAGCTACCACTGGCTAGTTTATTTCGTGGGGTTGGCTGGGTATCTATGCGCAGCAGTTGGAAACCCGACGCTACCTTCGCGCTGTTAATCTGTAGCGACTGGTGGGGCGGACATCAGCATTGTGACAACAACAGTTTCGTCATCCATAAATACGCGCCACTGGCTATCGACAGCGGAGTTTACGATGCAGGTCCACATCGCGCCAATTATTCTGCCCGCAGCATTGGACACAACACCATCACAATCTATGACCCCAATGAGGAATTCTTCGGCGGAACCTGGGGGCAGAGCAGGAGGGCTATGACGGCAAACGATGGTGGGCAGCTTTACACGCAGAGTCCGCCGGGCGTCGCGGCTTGTGGACCCGGCACGGAATTCGACCGCGGCGAAATCATCGCCTACGAACTCACGCCCTGGTATACCTACGCCGTGGGAGACGCCACCCGTTCCTACCGTTCAACCAAGGTTAAAGAGTTCACCCGTGCATTTCTACACCTGCGGCCGGACCTGTTTGTTGTCTTTGACCGAGTGGAAAGCACAAATCCAGACTTCGTGAAACGTTGGCTTTTGCACTCGATTAATGAACCAATAATCAACGACAAAATTATTACCCTGAAAAATGCTCAAGGAAGCCTGACGTGCCAGACGGTTTATCCATCTCACGCCCGGATAGTTTCCATTGGCGGTCCCAGCCACGAATTTGAAGTCAACGGACAGAATTTTCCCACGTCAAAGAATGACCCCGAAGCCGGGAGTTGGCGGGTGGAGGTGAGTCCGACAGAACCCGCGGCGCGGGATTACTTTTTGCATGTTCTGCGCACAACGGGCAAAACGCCTGTCGTCCCGATTGTTGAGTTGATGGAGACTGAGGACAACTTGGGAGTCCTCATCGTGGATGGCGAGCAGACGTATGAGGTCAATTTCGCCACTATTGGCCGCCTGACGGGTCATCTACGCGTAGTAGATAGTGCGGGAGAAATTATCGTAGATAAAGACCTCGCTTTTGACCTGTCGGGTGCAGGTCAGGAGTAAAAAACAAGGAGGAGAATAATGAACAAGTCAAGAGTGTTTCCTAGAGAACAATGGGAATACAAACATCCGGAGGAATTAGGATGTTCAGCGGAGAAAATGACAGCCATCGCCGATTGGTTCGAGACGCACGCGGGTGATGAGAAATATCGGGCTGTTGTTGTGCGCGGTGGCTATCTGGTGGCTGAATGGTACGGGGGAGTTACCAAAGAACAGAAGTTTGGTATGGCTTCTGCCGCGAAGTCACTCTATTCATCCATGTTGGGCATTGCGATTGCGGAAGGAAAGATTAGTTCCGCTGACGATAAGGTGGTCGATTACTATCCTGAGATGATGGATGTCGCAGAAAATGAGGGGCCAAAGGCGGAGCGCTACGCTTTTGAAAAAGACCGGGCAATTACATTTCGACAGTTAATCTCAAACACCTCCGGTTACATGAAACCGGGAGAAGTGGCCGGAACAGTCTTCCACTATCAGACATTTGGTATGAACATCTTGACACATGCTATCGCCAAGCAGTATAATTGCTATGACAGCAGCGACTCGGAACGTCTGCCCGGATGTGGCAAGCTAATAGAGGAGAATATTCGGGACCCGATTGGTGGTGTCTGGGATTATTGGCACAGTAACTTTCAACTGCAACCTAACGCGAAACTAGGAGTGTTTGGTTATTACACTCAGATCAGCGCCGATGCACACGACATGGCGCGAATGGGCTATCTCTGGCTCAATAACGGCAATTGGAAGGGTGAGCAAATCATTCCGCGAGAGTGGCACGAAGAGGTGATTCATACTGCACCAGCTATTTTGAAAAATTCTCCTGAAGACGAATGGAAGTACGGATGCGGCTTTTGGTCGAACGACCACGGTCAACTCTGGCCACGGCTTCCACATGATTCTTATGCGGCTTCGGGCGCTGGTTGCAAGCATATCTGGGTTTGTCCAAGCCTGGATTTGGTTGTCGCACAAAGTCCTGGTGTTTGGGCAAATCAGGAAGAAAATGCCGATGGGCTTCTCCGGCGGGTTTTGGAAGCGTGCGAATAAGAAGTTCTTCTCCACAAAGACGGAAAACGGTAAAACCGAAGGCAAGCGAAGCCGAAGGCGAAGTTGCGAGGAGGAACGACGAAGCAATCACGAGCCTTGCTAAGCAATCACGAGTTTTGCGGACAATGAGGTAAGAAAAACGATAATCAGTTATTCACAAATTTACATCACGTTTCACGAACTGACTAATGACTACAGGAGGTAAATGCCATGTCTAATCAGGTTTTCTCCGTGCATCCCCATAATCATCGGTGTTTCCAGTACCGGGGTAAGCCGTTCAAGATTCTTACGTCCGCAGAACACTACGGCGCGGTGCTCAATGCGGATTTTGACTATGATATCTATTTGCAAGAAATGCAGCGCACAGGACAGAACATGACCCGCTTGTTCACATTTTATCGGGAGAAGTCGGATAGCATCCCCGGCCCCGGCGACATGAACACCCTGGCACCGACACCGCAGGCTTCGGTACTGCCCTGGGAGCGTGTTCTCAGTCATGGCAAAGCGGCTGACGGGCTGGACAAGTTCGACCTGAATCGGTGGAACACAGCCTACTTTGAGCGTCTGAAGGATTTTGCGAGAAAATGCGCTGAACACGGCGTGGTTTGTGAGATTACTCTGTTTTGCAATCCTTATGACCAGACGAAGTATGACCTGTTTCCGTGCAGCAAGGTCAGCAACGTCAACGGTGTTGGCAACGACATCAATAATCCGCGAGCGTTCATGACGCTGGATGCTCCAAGCATCGTCACCTTTCAGGAGCAGTTCGTTCGCAAGATTGCAGAGGAGTTGAATGAGTTCGACAACGTCTACTACGAAATCTGCAACGAACCGAATATCTACGGCGACTCTTCCGAAGAGAACGAAAAGAAAATCGTCGCCTGGCACGCCCATCTGGCCCACATCATTCGCCAGACCGAAGATAAATTGCCCAAGCGACATTTGATAGCCGCCAATGCACATTTCGTTGTGAATGTATCGGATAATTCCGACAAACCTATCGTCCGCCACGACGATTTGAGCTATTTCGAAAACCCTGACATCGACATCATCAACTATCACTACATCTCCAGAAAGATGGTAGCCCAGGGGTTGCACTTCTTCAGTCCGCCCAACAAAGAGGCGCATGCTGGACTCATCTGGCATTTTCTGCGTCAGCGAGACCAATTTCGCAAACCTATCGTATTCGACGAAACCTTCTCGGGTATTGTTCGCGGAGTGCCTGAACGGTACGCCATCAACAGGGCAGAGGGTTGGGAGATGCTACTTTCGGGTGGCGCTGGATACAATAACCTTGACTGGTCTTTTACACAGGCCGACGAAACAGGTTCTGGCAAAACACCAATCGGAGATGGCCGGCGATTGGACGGACGCTGTCTGCGCGAGTGGTTCGGCATATTTCACAAACTCCTCGACCAATACGACCTGGTTGCGCTGGTTCCGGCTGTTGGGCTGCTCCCTCAACACATCCCCGACTATGGATATGCTGTGGTAACCGATGGCGAGGGTAGATACATTCTCTATTTCTCGGACGAAAGACTGTATCGATTTGAACCCTGCGTACCACAGGCGTTAGCCGTCGCCCTCGCTTTGCCGCCCGGCATGTACACGGCCCAAACATTTGACCCGAAAACAGGCATCACCGAAGATTTACCAATGCTTCAAAGTGAGGGAACTGCGAGGTTAGAGATTCCTGAGTTTACAGAGGACACAGTGGTCTTACTTAATCCGGCTTAGAAACCGAGTTTTTGCGAAAAACTCGGTTTCTGGTACAATATTCGGAATGATTGTGGATATCGGTCATACCAGAGACAGCGATGGCATCAACCCCTTTGTTAAAAGAGAGAAAGAGAGAAAGTGGGAGCTTTCACGACACAATTTTTTGCAAAACGCCGCAACTCATGCAGTTCGTTAGAAAAGGATACCAATAATGATTATCACCTCAGATTGGCACATTCATTCTCGTAACTCATGCGACAGCGCCTGCATGACAGTATCGGACCTAATTCGCAGGACGGCAGAGAATGGAATTCTTGATTTTGGTTTAACCGACCATATCCACACGCCGTTCAACTTGCCAGACCTTGCTGCTTCTCGCAAGGAATTTCTGGCCTGCTCTCCTTCGCCCCGCTTCCATTTCGGAGTGGAGGTCAGTTGTGTGTCTCAGTGGGAAATTGACGAAGTTGCTACAGGCAAATACGACGCACCCGTTTATGGACTGCGTTCAGGTGGTCCTGCTAATAGTCCACTCGCCATCGGCTTGACCGCTGCAGACATTGAAAGCTACCAGATTGAATATGTGGTTGGCGGAACCCACTGGCCGATGTATGTCCCGATGGAACGCGAGGCGGTAATCCGTGACTTCCACAGACAAAATATGTTTCTAGCCACTCATCCACTCGTGGACATTGTTGCCCATCCTTGGTGGTGGCATGGACATTGGCAAAATTCTGAAGGCCGCTATTCGGCTGAACCCTGGTTAGACAACTTCAACAGGATTCCTAAGTCCATGCATGATGAGTTCGCAACAGCGGCAATTGAGCATGACACAGTGGTAGAAATCAACATTCAGGCGATGCTGTTGAATTCCAGCTACCCGGAACGCTTCAAACAACAATATCTGAAATATCTAGCCGAACTGAAATCACAAGGGGTTAAACTTTGTACAGGCTCAGATTGTCACTCGGCTAACTACGAGATTGACTTTGAAACCGCATCCTTGATGCTTGACAGCGTTGGTATCAAGGACGAAGAGTTATGGCGTCTGCCACAAAAATACAATTGCCATTCAGTTTGACAAAGCGGATAATTAGTATAATTACTAACTTGACTTTGGTAGATTTCGTTCCCCGACGCTGTAGTCTAGGGCTTTATGCCCGTTTTATGTTTACGAACGTCCATAGTAGGGCAAACGACGCCCATAAAGGGCTAGGCTACGGGGCATGGCGTTCTAATTTACCAAAGTCAAACTAAATTTCTGGTAAATTGGAGGAAGCGAAAATGTCTCAACTTCGAGTTGCCGTCGTCGGCTGCGGTGGTCGCGGACGAGGGCACATGACCTATCTGAAGGAGTTTGAAGATGTGAAACTGGTCGCGGTCTGTGACCCGGTGGAAAATGCCAGGGATGCAGCAGGTGAGCAGTTTGGCGTGTCAAGACGCTATGACAGCGCAGAAAAATTGTTGGACGCCGAGTCGCTGGATGTCGTATTCATTGCGACTCCAGCGCATCTCAACGCACAGGCTGCGCTGCCGTGTCTGGAACGCGGCGTCAACACGCTGTTGGAAAAGCCGCCGGGGATGAGCGTCGCTGAAACCATTGCACTGCGCGATGCCGCTGCACGCGCGGGAGCAAAGGCGATGGTCGGTTGGAACCGTCGCTTCCATCCCATAGTCGTCAAGGCAAGGGAGATGGTAGAGGCGCGTGGTCCAGTCGTGCAACTGGTCGGCGAATTCCACAAGAGCATGAGCCGTTTTGAGGCATCAGGGCGTTTCCCCGAAATCTTAATGGACAACATGTTGTTGGAAACGCCCATCCATGCGATAGACATCGTCCGTGCCATCGCAGGGGCGGAGGTTGCAGAGGTACACAGCGTTGTACGTCGAGCCTTCTCACGCTACAAGGACGTTCATGGCGCTCTCATCCTGTTCGAGAACGGCTGTGTCGCACATCTTATCGCTAACTACACAACCGATGCACGGCTAGAACGTTATGAGATTCACGGACGAGACATCTCAGCTTACCTGGAAGGTATTTCACAGGGTTTCGTCCTCTGTGATGGAGAACACCACGATTTAGGTGGCCCAGGCACTGGTGGCACGCGGGAGCAGAACCGCTACTTTCTCGACTGTGTGAAAGAAGACCGCCCCGTCTCGCTTCCCGCAGCCAATTTGGATGAGGCGGTCAAGACGATGGAATTGGCGGAAGCGATTTTGGCCGGACTGCGAGAGAAGTGAGAAGAAAGAGCCAGCCACGAATATGTAGAGCGATCTGTCAGATCGCTTTTGAACACTAGGCTCTACCAGTCAATACAAAAGTAACGGTGCAGTAGCCCAAGATTCTATCTTGGCCTGCCAACTGCCAAATTAGAAATTTGGGCTACAACATTCTAGGAGCTCCTAGGACAAAGGAGGTAAAGAAAATGGCAAACTATCGTATTGCAGTAGTAGGAACCGGATATATTGGGCTGGAGCATATCAAGGCAATCCATGAAAACCCAAGAGCGGTGTTGAGGACGATTGGGGGAACGGAAAGGAGTAGGAAGTTCTTGGAAACCCTGCAGGCGCAGTTTGGCGCGGAAGGAATTACGACGCGCTATGAAGAGATTGTAGAGGACGAGAGGGTGGATGTGGTCTATCTCTGTACACCAAATCGCCTGCATGCAGATGAGGCAGTGCCTGCGCTGGAGGCAGGGAAGCACGTTTTCTGTGAGAAGCCGATGGCGACGACCTTAGAGGACTGTCGGCGTATGGTGGAGGCAGTGGACCGGTCAGGACGGCATTTGATGGTGGGTCATGGGGCGCGGTTCCGACCACTACATTTGGCGGTGAAGACGTTATACGAGGAGGGCAAGCTGGGAGAAGCCTGCTTCTGCGAGTCGGATTATATTCATTCGGTGAAGCCATTTTTAGAGGGGCCTGGTCACCAATGGTGGCGGCATCCGGAGGAGGGGCAGTTTGCAGTAATAGGCGGAGGATGCCATCCACTCGATTTGATGCGCTGGATTGTGGGGGAGTTCGAGGAAGCGTCGGCTTATGGGACGACAAAGGTTCTACACGATGTGGATTGGGACGATACGATAATTGCGACGCTGAAGTTTGCGAGTGGGGCAGTGGGTAAGTGTCTTGTATCAGTAGGAGCGCCCAGGCCTTACGCGATGAATTTTAGTCTTTATGGGACGGAGGGGACGGTTGAGAACAACCAGCTCTTCCTGAAGGCGTTCGGCGAGGTCGAGCAGTTTACAGAAATGCCATTTCCGGTGCTTGGCGAGACCCACGCCTGCGCGGAGGAACTGGAACACTTCCTCGACTGCCTGGACGCAGACCGGCCACCGATGATAGACGTTCGGGACGGTGCGCGGACCGTGGCGGCGTGTTTGGCCGTGGCTGAATCACTGAAGACAGGCCGGCCGTCGAAAATAGTGACAGAGTTTTGAAGAAAGTGAGTGGATTGAAGAATGAAGATTGACTCCACCAGCGACTTGGGTTGAGTAGCGACTTGGGTTGAGTAGGCGAAGCCGTATCGAAACCAGTATCGAAACCAGTATAATGCGAGAGCTTCCCCCGATTCTCGGACCCCGATGCTCGGGACAGGCCTCGACGGGGTACAATTGCGCAGTTTATCCCGACAAAGACGGGGCGAACTTGTCAATAATGTGTCGGGTTTACCCCGTCTGAAAAAAATTAAAACTTCCCTTCACGCTGTTCAAAATGAGTTGGTTTATCGAGGGTTGGACCATCTATCATGACCCAGTGTGCTATCCATTGAATCATCTGCTCCAGTGATATACGTGGATAACCGAACCGGTGGTGGCAGCGTGAGGTATTGCTCAATAGAGCTGTTGCTGACTCCTCCCCTTTTAGGATAGGTTCACGGTCGAATAGCTCTCCGAACCGGGTTGCCAGCCATCGCACTGAGATGAGTTCAGGCCCAGTCACATTCAGTATCTCCGGCGGACTGCCACAGAGAGCAAAAGAACGTAACACATACGCATTCGCATCTCCCTGCCATATCACGTTTACGTGTCCTGTGGTAAGTTCCACCTCCTGACCTTGCCATACCTTCTGGGCAATATCAAGGAGAACCCCGTACCGTAAATCAATTGCATAATTCAATCGGATGATGCACACAGTGGTGCCGAATTTTTCTGAGAAATATTCAAACATCCGTTCTCTACCGAGGCAGGATTGAGCATACTCACCGATAGGCTCAGTGGGATGTGTCTCCGAGACACCGCCGAAGGCAACGGGTGTGAGTGGATACACATTCCCTGTGGAGAAAACCACGATTCGCGCATCCCGGAACTTCTGCGCCACCCGGCTTGGGAGATACGTATTCATCGCCCACGTGAGCGACTCGTTTCCAGTGGAACCGAACTTGCGTCCTGCCATGAATACGACGTTCGGAATTTCGGGAAGCTGTTGCAGAAAATCCTCTTCGAGCAGGTCACAAGGAATGGTCTCGACGCCCGCCGTCTCCAAGGCTTCCTGGAGTCCAGGTGATGAGAAACGCGAGACACCAATTATCCTTCTAAAAGCACCAGCTTCTCGACTGGCTCGCACAGCCATTTTAGCAAGCGTGGGGCCCATTTTTCCTCCCACACCCAAGATGATTAAATCTCCATCCATTTCGGCAAGAAATTTCACTACTTCAGGTGATGGAGTTGAAAGTACATCTTCCAAAACTGTTTCCGTCTTAATAAACTCTATCTGCATAGATTCCTCCTTATAATTAAGGGCAAGGCAGCAAGAGTGCTAAAGGGAAATTTACCCTTAGTTACGACTTTTAACTGTTTTCGTCGCAGAAGTCCTGTTTGCTTCGGGTTTGCTTCGCTGTGTTCGTGATTGCTTCGCTTCTCTCGTGATTGCTTCGTTGCACTCGCAATGACATTCCTTCGGCTTCGGCTCGCAACGGCGTCTGATTCTTTGAATCAGGAGTAGGCCGGGCGGGTGAATGCGATTAATCTTTCTTCCGTGGTTTAATTCGTAATTCGTAATTCGTAATTCGTCACTGATGGCGCACCGACAATTGATAACTGTGTACGATTTCTCCGCCGAATTGATTAAATATCCTCAGCGATACTGTAGAAGTTCCCACGTCATCATCTTTTGGGGTTCCACTCAGAGTACCTGTTTTTGGGTCAAAATTGAGCCAACCTGGCGTTTCCAAAAGTTCGTGGGAATATTCTTCCTTTTCCCAGAACTTTTTATGCGGTTCTTCGTAGCGGTGTTGCAAGTCGCCCAGTGAGGCGAGATATTTTGGCGTGTAGCTATAATTTTCTCCAACTTTGGCATAGGCTAAGACTTCAGTTCCAGTGAGGGGGGATGAATAGACGAATGGATGGGGCATTTCAACATAATCTGAAGGGCCGCTTTCCGTGCCATTTTCGTCAACAGCTACCACCCTGTAAAAGGGTTTGTTCACATTAGAGCCTACCGCGTCTGGCGCAACGACAAGCATTTTTGTTTCTACCGTCCTGCCCACGTAATTTGCTTCGCATTTTCCCAAACCCATTACTTCGTAGGGTTCTTTGCTGATGGAAAACCCCTTTTCGTCGCTGCCATATACTTCATAGTAAATTGGCTTATTTCCGCGTGGGTTGGGCTTCCAACTTATGATAATGCGATTTCCTTGAACCTCTTTTTTTACATCAATTGGAACTCTCGGCCCATCCCATGAAAACTGCCAGATGTCGCTCCATTCACTCCAAACGCCGTTTTTATCCTCCGCCCGAAGTCGCCAATAGTACGCCTCATCTGGGCTGAATATGCCGGTAAAGGGAATGCTGAATTCGCTTGTCTCAATGATTGTATCGAAACTCGGCCTATATGGGATTTTCATATCAGTATACCGGCTGACTTGAATATGGTAGCGTTTGCAGTTTGGGACAGGTTGCCATTTGAAAGTTAGAATTGAATCTCTGACAACGGACTTATCCGCTGGATATTCCGGTTGATTCGGCGCTTCTAAAGGCTGAACGCTATCGCACTCCTGCCAGCAGTGTGTTACGGCTACTTCGTGTGGTTCTTCTGTTTCATCCGTGTAGACGATTTTGTTTGCGCCTAATTGTAATCTTGGGAGCGCCAGCGGAGATGCCATGATGTCCGTGCTGATTGTGAGCGAAACCAACTTTGCTCCTTGCGTTTCCTGCGCGGAAGAGAGTTCAACGCGGATAAAATATTGATATTTTGGAGGCACTTCACGTACTTTCAAAAATTCATCAATAGGTAGAGTTAATTCATTATCTCCTGTTCCTTCCCAGATTTTTTCCCAATTTTCGCAATCGAAAGAGATAGATATACCAAATCTGTTCGTTGGCTCAAGTGTTAAATCCGTATTGGCGGGACGTAGTGGACGCTCTCTGTCTCGTCCACTGGCGGGACCCGTTAGCGCAGGGGTTGAACCCCTGCGCATCGACGAACGGAATTTTGCTTGAATTTCCCCTCCGCAGATGACATAGGGCGTGTTGATTTTATAAATAATATGTGCATCCTCTGAACAACCGACAACCCCGATTGCGCCGTCTTTTACTAACACAATCTCCTTGGCGCTCTCTGCGCAGACGTCTAACAATTCAAATGACGGTGTGTAGATGAGCTTAGAATTGCCGTAGAATCTTCGGGATAAATCTGGTTTCTCCGAAGCTAATTTTCCGATGTTATCCCAACTGTAGACTAATTTTTCGCCCGGTCTGAGTGTAATATCCATCTTATGTCCGGCGACGATTCTTTTAGTGCTAGCATCGTCAATGCCGAACAGCGATGCCGCGCTCTCACCTGTTTGCCATCCTTGAAAGATGGGTCCGTAATGGCGTTCCCGTTTCGCTAAATCGTGGTCACGACAGACAGCATCGCCGCTGACAGGTTTCTCGTTTTCCCTGTCCAAATAGAAAACGTCCTCGTCGACGTCCATAAACTGATAATTGCCATCGTAAAAAACTTCGCACATCATGTGTCCGTGCAAACATCTTACAAATGGGTCCTCTCCG
>SDBU01003149.1_pt1 | contig 21193 bp, 14 predicted proteins | sample 2277071 | NCBI WGS metagenome assembly SDBU01 (sample SAMN10397929, study PRJNA504765) | marine sediment metagenome | isolation source: marine sediment core GS08_GC12, 126 cmbsf | place: Arctic Ocean: Gakkel Ridge, Loki's castle | collected 2008
TTAAACATATTTTTCGTATCTTCGGTCATATCCATATACATCTTGCGGACATCACCATCGATCTTCTGGACGGCTTCAGCCGCGTGCCGGACGGCTTCCACATCATACCTTGCGGCCATATCATGGACTTCTCTAACGATTCGATCAGCCTCAACAAATTGCTTTTCAGCGTTGCCGATAGCGTTCACGGCATCGTTAAGGGCTTTTTCGATCATTTTGACTTCTTTTTCATCCTTGGCACTCGCCATGGCCTGCTGCAAATGCTGACGGTTTTCTTTGAGTTCCGCAACGGAAACCGCAACTTTTTCTTTTGCTATCCCGGCATCCGCAGTGGTCCCGGCAATCTCTCCGTCAATCATTTTTACGGTTTCATCGGGGTTGTTCTCTTTTATAACTTTGGAGGCTTCCTTGGCCACATGCAGAGCCGCTATCTTGGCTTTGGCTATTTCAGCCGGCTTTTTGGTAGCCCTGGCCTTGGCGACGGCTACATAGGCTCTTTCAACGCGTCTATAAACAGGGTTTTTATTTGCTGCCCGTTTTCCGGGATTTTTAAAACGGCCCCTGATGACTTTACCGGTAACTTCAGCCGTACCGGTGTACATCTTCAAATAGCTTTTCTGGTTGTCGAAGCCGAAGTCCCCTTCTGAACCGCGTATCCCACAGACGGCTGTCGGTGTCTGAAGAAAATTTTTCCTTTTGGATGCACCGCTTTTAAACCACAATTTGCCGATAAAAGCGGTGATCCTGCGGACGGTTTTTTTGGATTTAAAGACCCAGAAGCCGCTTTTTTCTTCCCTTTCCTGGATCAAGGTATTGGAATACGGGCTGACCTTAATAATAGCACCGTCATTGAAGGTCACCTGAACCTGGCCTTGTTTAGTCTGGATGCGGCTGCCTTCATACAAAAATTGGCCGACGCGCATAACCGGAACTAAATCAGTTCCGGACTGAATAAGAACCTGGCCTTTAAAACTGGTCACTTTGGCGATCGGTTTGGCGGCCTGTACCTGCGGAATCAGAAAAAAGATTCCCATAAAAAGTGCCAAAAAAAACATGCAAGCTCTGGCTGAAAATTTCATTGCGGTCTCCTCAGCATAAGGTCATTTTTTAATATCAATTATGATGAATTCGTAAAAAGGTCGCTTTTCTGACTTTTTACGAGACCATCAATTAAATTTTAAATTAAATCAATCGGTTCGAGGTTTTTACAAGAAATTTGGGTTAAGTGTATCCTCTTTAGTGTATCCTTTCTATATATCGGCGATTTAGAAAGAAACTTTAGTCCGAGTTTAAATAATGGACGAGACCTTTGAATAATTGCTGTTTTTGGACAATCAATCTTTGTAACCCACTGTTATTATTACATGCAAATTTTGGAAAAGTGAGAAATTCAAAGGTCTCTGGACATGAACAAAAATGGAAAATAAATGTTGCAAGACATATGCCAAGCTGACTGGCTTTCCGTAGCTTATAAACTGAGACTTTTGCAAAACGTCTCAGTTTGTCCAATTTCTACATAATTACTTGTTTTTATATCGGTTTATTTTATAACCAAAATAAATTTTTAAAGAGAAATTTGTGTTAGTATTGATATGAAGTTAGCTGTGGCTTGCAGATACACATAGGAAAATTTTGCCTGTTATGACCTAAAGAAGGCAGCGTGAGAATTGAAAGAGATATTATTTTGACACCCAAAACGTGATGAATTCGACTTTTTACGACCCCATCAATTGGTTGATCCCACAGTTCCCAAAGCATTTTTAACAAACCCTTCATCAGGATAATACATCCGAACCCGCCTTGTGATATCTTTTATCATTCTTTTGCGTAATCGTTTGTTATCGGATTCCAGTTCCAGGGCTTTTTGATAATGCCAGCCGGCTTTGGTCCAGGCCGGTTTCCATTTTGTAAAGACCGGAGCCATGACCTTTGACCGCATTACCCAGTAATGACCCAGTTTGACATGCAGCAAAGGGTTCTTTTCTCCGGCAAAGTAGGCCGTTCGCTCCATGGATATATCTGCGGCCGGAAACCATTTTGAGCCATAATCCGGTTCCAGCCGCATACGCGCATACTCCCACCCCAGCTGCTGATGATATTCAACCGCAAAAGGATTCAGGCGCACCGCCTGCTCCAGGGTTTTCACAATTTCCATCTGAATTTTCCGCAGTTCCGGTTCCTTTAATTTTGCATCTTCTATCCTGAGGACTTGATCCCGCTTTTTGATCAACCCACGGGCCAATTTGTACCAGTATCCTGCATTACGGCTGTCCCAGGCAACAGCTGCTTTAATATCTTTTAACGCTGGATTCTTATCTCTGTTCAGCGTGGAATTGAGGACCGTATTGCAATAAGCCTCGGCTACAAAATGCCGCATGGTCCAGACCCCGGCCCATATTATTAGACCTGCAAACAGCAGCAGACTCAAAACCCCTTTGGGGTTCAAGGATAAGATACGGTATTGGTAATGCACTTTGTCGCGTTGATGTCCCTTAAGATGCAGGGCACTGAAACCGATAGCCAGGATGGCCGCAAATACCATGCTGTTGGCCGGAATATGAAGATTAAAGTCAGAATATGAATGCACTGCCATGGCGGCCATAACCGCCAGCGGCACCAATCCCAGGCAGACGGCAAAGGGATCATTGCGCCTGGCCCAAATTTTAATGATACAATAGATATAATAAAACATTCCGATCAACAGCAGGCCAAAGCCGATAATGCCGGCCTCGGCCGCAAACTGAACCCAGTCATTGTGGGCATGCATAAAATAATAGTTTTTGTCTTCAGCAGCCTGGTATTTCGGATACACATATTGAAAATTCCCGACCCCCACACCGGTAAGATTATAATCTTCATACACTTCCAGAGTTTTGCGGGTATGTCTTAATCTTTCTTTAAAAGAAACATCGAGATCCTTAAATCGCTCCAGCGGATAGTCAACTCCGATCTGAAGAGCATAAACACAAGTAATCACAAACAAAAAAGATACAACAAATCCTTTACGTCGATGTTTTTTCCGCACCAAAAACAAAAAACCCATCATCAGCATCCCTGCTGATACCGCAATCATCCCCCCTCTGGAAGCCGAGAAAATCAGGCCCATGCCCATGACTGCGCCGGAGAAAACAATGAAAATTCTTTTGAAAAGCTGCGGCCGGCCTAAAAACATTTCTGCCATTTTTTCACTGAAACTAGCCTTACCGCCAAAGGTTACCGATCTCTTTTTCCCTCTTGACGCCAGCGCAGCCGCAAAACCGGCCATCAACAGCAAGCTCATTTCCATCAGTCCGGCAAAGTGATTACGATTAATATAAGTCCCGCGGACATCTTTAATATAACCAATTTTTTTAAACCACCAGATGTGCCCGGACCCCGAAAAGGACTGAATCATACCATAGAGGGCCTCAAAACAGCCTGTGACCAATATTACGAAGATCGCCAGTTCAATTCTCTTTTGCGAGTTAAGCGTCAGGGTCAGCCCCCAGAACAAAAGCCCGTATGCTATCCATCGAATAATCGACTGCCTTATCGGGTATACATAAGGTGCTAAGCTGAACCACTGACCGGACGGGTTTCCGGTGGTCAGAGCCTCTGAGGCTGGCAATGATTTTTGGCCCACCGCAACTGCCCCGGGAGATATAAATCTTATAATATTTTCCGGCAGGGGGATAGTTTGAAAAACAAGATAGAGTAAAAGAAGCAGAAAGAGTGGATTCAGGCCGGTCTTTAGCAACTTAAGCCGCAACTTTCCGTTGCCGGGGTCCCTGTCAATGCTTTCAATCAAGACCAACACCGTAGCGATCAGGATTCCAATGAAAGCAATAGTGTAGGCATAGGCATGTACTGCTCCGAAAAGCAGTACAGCCAGCACCAGCACGGTCATGTATATTATAAATGCTATTCTTTCCAAAATTTTTTCGCCAGCACAATTCCCAGGATAAGCCACATGGGAACTGAAACAACAAAAACGAAGATCAGCCCGCGGAAACGCTTCAACTGTCTCGAAAGGGAATGCTTTTTTAGGGTCCGGTTAAGAATTGCTTCCAGGGCATTAAGGTCGACCGGTTTGGGGATGAAATCATAAGCCCCTTTTTTGATGGCGGTAACCGCTGTCTCAATGGTTCCGTAACCGCTTAGCACCATTACGACGGCCCTGCTGTCTATTGACTTTATGGCCTCTAAAACCTCCATGCCGCCCATATCCGGCATCTTCAAATCCAGAATCACCAACTTGAAATCATCCTGTTCAAACCGGGCTAGCCCCTCACGGCCGCCATAGGCCGCCGTAGCGTCATAACCCAATTTAATAAGGTATTCTACCAGCATGTCCGCCAGGTGCCGGTCATCATCCACTACCAGAATGCGGGTGTTATTTTCTATTTTCAATGGCGTTTAATCATCCTGTTACTTTTTTTATGAACTTGCGACTTGTTCCAGAGTTTCCATTTTTTCCAGTGCGCTGATGATGGATCGTATAAGGTGTTCCACGCGCTTTAAAGTATGCTGGTTCAAGGTGTTCACTTTTAGATCCTTACAAAGCATCAGCGTGCCAAAAGTTTTGTTACCGTTAATCAACAACGGCATTTCGAGCTTCATAAGATAAGGGCTCCAGGTGCCGTTTCCTTTGATAAATGAGGGGTTGGTCCATTTCATTTCAAGAGGACTCTCGCGTATGTAGATATTGGACATGATGGAATCGACTCTGCGGCTATCCAATGCATGCTGCACACCAGGCATACCCGAAGGGTTTCCTGAGGCAGCATCAGCGGCACGGCCGTTAAGGCAAAGGACGGCCATATCAAAGTCGAGCATCAGCGCGCTACGAACGATATGCTGCCACAGTTCATCGATATTTTTGGAATTACCGGTATCAGCCTGTAGCCCCAAAAAATATCTCCGCTCACGGCTTAACCCCATGTCATCCGAGATGTCTCCAGCCCACCGTATGATCTGTTCCCCGTCCAGTTGGTTTAAATAACCAAGCTTGCGGATGCCGAGAATCGTAATAGCGCCCACCGTCAGCAAGAGGAGGGCCGCACGCTCGTTCTGAGCATGGATCAGAACCAGGGAAATCACCCCCATTGCGATGGTAATGCCGTAAAGCAGCAGAACCGCCCGCCGGTGCGAATAGCCTAATTTCAGGAGCATATGATGGATATGTTCTTTGTCGGGGCGAAAGAGTCTGCGGCCGAAGATAAAGCGGCGAACGGCGCTCAAGACGGTGTCGATGAGAGGAAGGCCCAAAGCAATGACGGGGATCAGGAAAGTGGCGGCGGCCTGGCTCTTGACCGACCCCAGAATGCTCAGGGTGGCCAGCATATATCCCAAAAAGTAGCTGCCGCCGTCTCCCAAGAATATGGAGGCTGGATTGAAATTATACCTTAAAAATCCCAGAATGGCTCCTGAAAGACCGGCTAACACCACAGCCACTAGAAGCCGCTCAGACAGCACACACAGGATCAGCAGGACGATGCACACAAAAATACTTATCCCGGCAGCCAGACCGTCGAGACCGTCGATCAGGTTGATGCTGTTCATTACCAGCAGGATCCACAACAGGGTAAAAGGCAAGGAAAGCCAGCCTAAAAAGACCGGCATGCCGGGAAGCCCTACAGCGACGATGCGCACGCCGCCCAAGTAGGCAATCAGTGCTGCAATGATTTGAATACCCAGTTTTAATTCTGGTTTGATTCTACGGGTGTCATCCCACAATCCCAGTCCAAAGGCGACGGAGGCACCTGCGACCAGATAGATCATCCGGTGTTCCTGGATCAGCAGGTCCAAGATTGTTGTCCGGTAAAAGATAAGCGGAATAAAAGAGAAATAGAACGAAAGATAGATGGCCACGCCGCCGGTTCGAGGTATGGGCTGCGAGTGGATCTTTCTTACTGTGGGGACATCAACCAGGCCGCATTTTATTGTTGTTTTAGCAACCAGAGGTGTAATAATCAGGGCAGTAATCAGCGACAGTAAAAATATGGCAATAATTGAGGTCATTGTTTATTGGTTATATTACATAACAGTTTTTTGGAGCACTTGAAGCATTTGATTCGCAAGTGCAGAACGATCGTAATTTTTGGCGGTCCTGAGACAACCGGATCTCAAACGGCTATAGAGCTTGGTGTCATTCCTGAGTTCAAAGAGTTTATTACACAGTTCTGCTGCATTTTCAGGCTCAAAAACAATACCGGCTCCTTCATTTTGTATGATTGCGGCTGATTCACCAGCTACACCGTGCAGAACAGGAATCCCCATTCCCATGGACTCAAAAAGCTTGGATGGAATAACGGTTTTAAACAAATCGGTCTTTTTCAGGTGGATTATGGAGACGTCCAATAAAGACCAATAGCGTGCCACTTCCTCCTTTGGCACCGTATCAATAAAAATAACATTGTCCAGCCCCAGGGCTTTAGCCTTTTCAATCAGCGCTGTTTTCCGAGACCCGTCCCCCAGCAGAATAAACCGAATTTTATCTCCGTCGGCCGTTTTGCGGCATTTAGCGGCTGCTTCCAGGACCGTTTCCAGAGCGTGTGCCATACCATGAGTGCCGAGATATCCAGCTACGAACTTGCCTTGCAGATTGTAACGGGCTTCAAGTTCGGGATCTCTGGGCAACGGCTTAAACCTTGAAGTGTCTACCCCGTTGTTTACAACCTCTATTTTAGCAGGATCAATACCTCTTGCAGTCAGAATCCGTTTAAATGATTCGGTAACCGAAACTATTGCAGCAGCCTTGCGGTAAAGGAAGATCTCCAGTTTTTCCAAAAGGCGAATTGTCGCTGAGTCCTGCATAGCACCGACCGCCTTGATCGACTCCGGCCAAAGGTCTCGAAGTTCAAACACGAACGGGATGTACTTCATGCGGCTGACCACATATCCGGCACAGGCTGTGAACAAAAGCGGGGAGGTGGCCGCCACCAGGTCAGGCTTTGACACCATGAGCGACGCTATTATAGCCGACACCATAAAACTACTGTAATCGAGGATGCGCTTGACAAACCCTTCATTGGCGGCAATGTAGGTCCAGACCCTGACCACCCGGATTCCGTCAATCACTTCCGTCTGCCAGATACGGTTGCGGTAGCCCTTATAGACCTTACCCCGCGGGAAATTGGGAGCACCGGTAATTACCGTCACCCGGTGCCCGGTCCTCACCCATTCCCGGCAGTGCTCAAAGGTTCGACTGGCCGGCGCGTTCACTTCGGGAGGAAAGTTGTCTGTCAGAAAAAGGATGTGCATTTATTCCCACAAAAAAAGGACTTCTATTTGAGAATCATCAAATCTAACTTCAAGACATTTATTATCCAGACTGATGCCGAATTCCGGATGATACGTTGAAGGGATTAAAGAGCCCATACCCTTTAGTATTTGCCAACGAATCGCGCGGCCATTATTCAACACAAGCTCACCGGAATCATTCGTAGTAGATGGCTTAACTTTTATATCAGGATGAAAGTGAAAACGACCGCAGGCATCACGCAGCTCACCTGATACGGTATCTGCCACTTTCATCCGATTCTCACTAAAATGCCAGCTTCTTTGATGGGTCGGTTTCCCACTCATACGCTTATAGCCGTTATGAGCGCAAACAACGCTAATTGGGCCACCTTTTTCAGTTATCTGTAGGCCAAACGGCTTTGCTCGATGAGCCACGCGAAAACTATTCCAGACTTCTGATGAGTTCTCACCGCCGATGATTACTGTATTATGAGCCGCTGTTCCCCGTTGACGGAGCCTTTCCTTGCCAATGTCGTATATAGAGGTGCCGCTATCAACTATTACGCGCTGGCCAGATAGAGAAAGCTCAAATGTGAGTGTATCGGCATGCGCATGACCGGGAAGATAATACGCACCGACGGCACCAACATCGAGAAAAGCTATAGCCTCACCATTTTCTATGCGTACGTATCCCGTCTCTTTTAGATGCGTCCGCCCCTTACTTGGGCCGGTGCATAACTCAATAGCCAATCGCTCAGCGTAATTTGTCAAGTCTTTGGGGGTTGGTGTAATGTTAAATGCGGCATCATTAAATAATACAATGTTACCATCCGGATGTGTCATGGTCTTTAACCAGGTCATCATTTTCCCGGAAGTATCAACCCATTGTTGAAGCAGGCGGCGGTAACGCTCAAGGAAAGCATCGTCGAAAATCCGAGCAATGTTTATCAGATCGAGCAGGTCCTCCAGGATTATTGAATGATACATGGGACTGCGTTCGAAATGCCCACCATCTTCCAATATCTGTTCCGAAGTCTCTCTTGCCAGAAGTCGAAGTCCTTTGTGCAGCCATTTTGCGGGTTCAGGACCCTTAAAAAATAAGCCGGCAAACACAAGTGCTTTGGCATTGGCAAACAAATGATTGCCCAAAAGATGATATTCAGGCCGTTTATACAGACAGCGTGCTTGAACAGCTAAACTATGTAAATACCTTTCCGATAGTGTATTTTCAGTCAGAAACCATTTAATCCAGTTGACGATACGAAGGGATATCGGATATGGTTCCCAGCCAATATCTTTTGATGGAGGGTTTTCCTCTACCCATCGAGCCAACAAGGCATTATGCCATTTTTTGCGACGTCCGGCATCCTGAGCATTCAAATCGTCAAAATAGTGCAGATTGTAAAGCCAGAGCTTTGCCCATGCGGGGTTGTTCCAATCCGAATGTTTGCGTATTTCGTGTTCGGCATTAAGGAAGCGAAATCGACTTGGGGAAAGCATACTCGTGTTTTTAGGGGCCGGCGTTATCCAATTGCCGGAAGAATTTCGAATAGGAGGTGCAGGACTTAAATCAGGTCGAGGACGATAGATATTAAACCAGAGCCGACCGTAAATCTGGATCGGTTTTAGGTGTCGAATTGTATGCCAGTATCTTATTAATTTGGCCGACATGAATTTTCTCAAAATGTATAGATTTTAATATGCGGATGGTACAATTATTGATGGGCCAGTCGAATTGCTGTATCCGTTACTTCTATAATCTCATCGAACGGGATCGGGGACGGTTGCCCTGCTTGAATCGCCGTCAAGAAATTTTTTACTTCGGTACTATAACCCTTGTCCTGGCGCCATAGCCTCATTTTTTTGAAACCTTTCCAGCCATATCCTTTCAGAGCTTTGAAATTATCCAGCTGCAAAATTTTCTGACCGATAAAAACTTCCAAGCGTTCCTTGGGGAAGCTTTTGTTGCCATTCGCGAAATAATGAATGGTACCAATGGAACCATCTTCAAATGACAGCTGGATACTTAACGTATCACCCGCTCCGCTTTGCAACCTGTTTATTTCGCCGGTGCTTATCTTGCTTTCTGCTAGGAAACGAAGCAGGTCGATGAAGTGGCACACCTCGCCAATTATTCTTCCACCGCCCACCTCTCTGTCCTGGGTCCAGTGATCCGGAGGGATCATGCCGGCGTTGACCGTCATAATAAAACATTTCGGCTCGGTAATTGTTTTCAAAAGTTCTTTCATCTTGACAGTATGAGGGGCAAACCTGCGATTAAAACCCACCATAAGCAATGGCACGCCATTGCCGGTTATTTGTGAATCGTTATTTGTTATTAGGGAATGATGTGTATCTTTGATCTGAGATAGCTCTTCTATATTTAAACATAGGGGTTTTTCCACAAAAACGTGTTTCCCTGCCCTGAGTGCTTCCAGAACAAAGTATGCATGCATATTGTGCTGTGTAGTAATAAAAACCGTGTTGATTTCAGGATCCGCAAATATCCTTTCCGTATCCGTAGTGCTTTCTTCAAAACCGAATTTCTTCCCCAGATGCGTCCCCGAAACACCACCACTGGATGCAATGGTCTTAAGCCTCACTCCGGTCTTTTGCAGTGCTGGAAGCAACACCTGCCCTGTAAAATTCCCAGCACCAATTAACCCGATAACGGGTAGCTCATAGCTCTTAGCTGATCGTTCATAGCTCTGTTTTAATGTTACCGTCCTCTCATCTTTCTGCGTAATCTGTGTAATCTGCGGATCTTCTTTCCCTCTTAGCACCTTAGCGTCTTTGCGTGAGACATCTTCTTTCCCGTACTCAAGGATGATTCCAAGATATGGTTCCTTATTATCCGTAATCAAATCATACGCCCTTATAGCCTCTTCAAATGGAAATCTATGGCTGATCAGTGATTTTACATTCAGCTTTCCGGCGGCAATCAAATCTAAGACAGCCTCAAAGTTTCGCTGCCCCGTCCAGCGCACATATCCTATGGGGTAGTCATGTCCCTTTTCTTCATATTCCGGGTCATAACGGCCCGGCCCATAAGAACAAGATACCTGAAAGGACAGTTCCTTTTCGTAAAAATCGCTTCGCCGCAGCTCAAGGCCGGTAACGCCCACCAAAACAATCCGGCCCCGCTTACGGCACATCTGTGCTGCTTGGTGGACCGGCTTACTGCTTTGAGATGCTGCCGTAATTAAAACGCCGTCTATTCCTCTTCCGGCACTGAAAGACATCGCAGTATCAACTGGATCTCCTCCTTTTGAAAGGTCGCAAGCTTCTGCACCAAATTGTCTGGCCAATTCACATTTGGATGAATCAAAATCAATTCCCAGCACTCTGCAGCCATGGGCCTGCAGGATTTGGACAGTAAGCAAACCGATTAGCCCTAAACCAATAACAACAAAATGTTCGCCCAGTGTCGGCTGAGCAAGCCTGATGCCTTGGAGTCCAACAGCGCCCACCACTACAAAGGACGCCTCTTCATCAGGGAGCCCGTCGGGTATTCGGGCGGACAAATTTAAAGGTGCACACGCCAGTTCAGCGTGCGGTCCGTTGCTGACAACACGGTCTCCTTTTTTCAATCCTTGCAGCTTGTACCCTTCACCTTGCGCCTCTATGATTTTACCCACATTACAGTAACCCAATGGAATGGGTTGGTCCAGTTTATTGCGAACCGCATCTATTGTCGATAAAAGGCCATCAGTCTTAACCTTATCCAATACCTGCCTAACCTTGTCCGGCTGTTTTCGGGCTTTATCCATGATATTGGCCTTGCTGAACTCCACCAGCATCCGTTCGGTGCCGGCTGAAATCAGCGACGTACGGGTTTGGATCAGGAGCGATTGTGCGCCAATGCGCGGGCATGGCAAATCGGCGATTTCCATTTCGCCGGTCATTAGGTTTTGCAGTAATTGTTTCATAGGCCTATACTTTTTCAAAACAGCCGAGGATGTTGACTCTCAGGCCGGCTAGTAGACGGTTTGAGTTTACTATGCGTTCGTACGCGACACCTAGCGCAAAGACCGGTGCCGAGAAAGTCAAGTAGTTTGGGCAGCACTCGCGCAGCAGCAGGTGCAGTTCATTGAACCCGGCACGCCGAAAATGTTTACGGATCGATGCAACGCTGTTAAGGCGGTAAACCGTTGGGAAAGTGTCCTCCTCCCGGCGCCCCCGGCGTTTGTTGTACCAATTATGAAAGGATTGAGGAGTGAGGCGCGAACCGAGGCTTACGTAGTGCCACTTGTTGGGGGTCAGGAAAAGAATCTGCCCGCCCGGCTTCAATATCCGATTCATCTCATGCAGAAAGGCTTCAGGGGCGCCGACGTGTTCAAGAACGTAGCGACTGAAGACCACATCGCAATAGTTGTCTTCTATTGGAATGGCGGTCAGGTCGGCCTCGATTCCGCGGTCAAGTTGTAGGTTTGTTTTAACGCGTGGGTCCAGATCAACGCCCATGATTTCCCTGACACGACCTTTAAGGTCATAAGGAAAAAGGTCTCCCGCGCCGGCGCCGGCGTCAAGAATGCGGGTTTCGGGACCGGTCGCGCCGTAGATCATTTTCCTAAAAGGCGCATCATTATTGAGCTCGTCTACGGCATACCAACGCTGCTTTGTTTTTTTTTCGTTCATTGGATGCTGTGGAATTTGTTTTACAAGGCCGTCGCCCTTCAAGTCTTGCAGACCTCCACGACTAAATTATGTGGCAAACTTGGATAACTCTCATGTTCCATGGCGACCGCTTCTCCGAAGACGTCGGGAAGTTCAGTCTTGAGCGGAGCGGATTCGATGATATCGCTGAAGCCGGCCCGGGCGAGCAGTTCCGCAACAAGACTGTAGTCAAAAAGGCGGTGGACCTCTCCAGCGCACAAACAATAGTTTTCAAACTTGCCACCCATGCTTTCATAGGCGATCGGCCACATGCCAAACCAGTCGGTTAAATTCTCGACATAAGCCTTGGCGGCGTTTCCCACGTGCGGCACGGCAATACGCGCGTATCCGCCCATCTCGAGACAGCAGTAAATTTCTTTCAGCAAGGGCTCTACGCGAAAGTAAGGCAAGTGTTGGAGAACGCTGAAGGAATACAGGGCTTTAACACTGTTTTGTTTAAAGGGCAAAGGGTCCGCTATATTGGCCCAAAGGTCTATCTTGGCTGTCACGATATTGGCGTCAACATTGAGCCAGCCTTTCAAGTAGCATTCGTGTCCCGGCCCCAGATGGACCCGAAGGCCCTTTTCCGGCGCCCGGAGGTATCTGAACATTCGGCCGTTTATCCACATTAGCGGACCGGCGAGCTTATAGAAGGTTTTTCTCTGCCAGCTTTTGATCATGACAAAACGCTCTTTTGCAGTGATGATGAGAGAACGCGCGAATCGAAATCACCTGTGGGCGTCTTGGGTAACTGGAGAATATTTCTCGTTAGCCGCATTTCTCTGATTTTCAGCTCCGTTGCCCGGTAATGTGCGATCCGGAGCCTGATGTAAGCCAGGCCTATCACACCGTCCAGCAGAGCGCGGCGTCTAAACGCCTCATCCAGCCATTTCAGCTGATAACGGAAGGGGATGTGGTAGAATATTTTTTTAAAAAACATGCGCCGTTCGAGCGGCGTCCCGAAAAGAGAGGGTTTGGCGGCAAGGGAATCGCCCTTCACACGCATGATGGCCTCCATGGTCGAGTAGCGGTTTTGCTTCTCATACCAACGATGCAGATTGGGGCTGTCCATGTGCTCAATGCTGGCCCGGAGATGTCCCGTCGCGCCATTCACGAGAAGATGTTCGTTAACAAGAACCTGCGAGAACCTGGCTTTACCTTTGCGCCACAGCCGTGTCGCATGAATCTTCGAATGCATCCGTTTGCCCATGAACCAAAGATGAATTGGTACAATAAATGCGTTCTCTGCGGGATCGCTGGACAGAAGCTTTCGCATTTCTTCTCGTAACCCGACGCTTACCTTTTCGTCGGCATCCAGTTTAAGCACCCAAGGCGTTTTGATCGGAAGCCGTTCAAGCGCCCAGTTCCACTGGTCGCCAAAATTGGTGAAAGGACGCTGGACGATTTCTACGCCATGCTCAAGAGCCACGTCCACTGTGCGGTCCACGCTGCAGCTGTCCACGACAAATACCCCCCCTCCGGCCCAGCCTCGTACGCTTTTAATCGCGTTGGGGAGGTTTTCCTCTTCGTTCAGGGTGAGAATAATAACGGTGACCGGCAGCGGGTCCCCGTCGGTGGTTGAAAAGGCGTTTCCCGTCATGGCTTTTGAGTAGTTGCCGTTCATGCCTGACGCCGGCTTACGCTGAGAGTTAAGAGACATCATGCCATGTGATCAGTTCGATTGAGTGTTCCTTTGCCTCTTGGGCAAAGCGGATAAGGGACCTGCGTTCGACATCATTCCAGTCTGTGAAACCCGGATGGAAGCCGGCTTCGACCGTTGTGCCCTGACAGCGTTGGACCAACTCCTTAAACCATGGCGAATCCTTTCGAATCCAATTCAGTCCTTCGTTGCCTCTGAGCATGAAAAAGAATTTAGTTGTCCGAAAGCGCTCGCGGATCCGCCGATCCCAATAGCAGCTAAGCCAAAAAGTGGGGCTGAGAAGAGGCTTGCGGACAAAAAGGTTCTGGACCGTGCGGACCCGGGAAATCCCGAAATGGGGGAGCACGCGTGTGATCGCATCCGGGAAAGGACCAAGCTTGTGCATGTGGCCGTGAGTGTCAATGTGTGAAAGCGCAAGGCCGTGGTCGTGGAAGTACCCCAGCTGAGCTTTTACCTCGCATTCGATCTCGCCGGGGGGTATTTGACGGCAAAGCGCCCTGATGCGGATCACGTTTGAATTCGTGTAATTTCCGTCGGAATCAAGCAAGTGGGGGATTTTCGACGGGTCGGAAACCGGCCGTTCCACGGTGTTCCGGGCGAACGTCAAATGCGCGCCGTAACTATATTCCGGATGTTCCTTTGCAAACCGGATGGCGGCGTCGGAAAAGGGCATAAGCGGCATGATGGAAGCGCTGGTCAGAATACCTTGCTCGAAACATTCGACTGTCGCACGATAGCTGTCTTCCGACTGTCCAAAATCATCCGCGTGAAGGATTAGACGCATTGCTTATCTTCTCCTTGGCTTTCTGGCCACGACGAAAGTGCTTGTGTCTATTTCCGGGTAGTTGAGCAACCCGTCTTTTTCCAGCAGAGGCGCCAGGCTCTTTTTTGCCTTGCTCATCAATGTTTCCTTGTCCCACGGCCACATGAAGTGAAACACATCCTGCCATTTGGTCAGCGGACCAAGAGTTATCGACAAAAAACGTACCCAGCAATAGCGTCTCGAATAGGCGGTGTGCCAATTGGGATAATTGGACAGATAGTCCCTGACGACGAAACCGGCTCCACGCAAGAGATCCTCAAAAGAACGGCGCGTGTAATGCCGGAAATGGCCAATCAGTTTCTCGTATTGAGGCCAGTAATATGTGGAGGGTACGGCGGCGATAAGGAGGCCGCCGGGTTTTAGCACGCGAACTATCTCTCGAACCGCACGGGTGTCATCGTCAATATGCTCAATTACTTCCAGACAGAGACAGACGTCCTGAGATGCCGCTTCGTAAGGAATCTCATAAATGCTGCTTCGCTTTACCTCGGCGCCATCCTTCAAAATCTTCCGGGCAACGCGCACATTTGAAGCGGAGTAGTCTATTCCATGGCGCCGATAGGTATCCGAAATGCCGGAGAGAACCTCGCCGAAGCCGCATCCGACGTCCAACAGACTTGCATTTTGCGGAACGTGTTGAGCCAGATACTGTGAGATGGTTGCGCGCCGGACGTTTCTCCGTTCGTCCTCACTCCACCCTTGATAGTCTTTCTCGGCAAAGAACTGTTCATAAAACTCTCGGCTGCCTCCTTCTTGCCGGGACTGTAGAGGACGTTTTTTCAACTTGGCCAAGATCGTCAGCCACAGCGACACGCGGTCGCTCAGGGTTGGCCTCGGCGCCGACCGCGGACGGTAGACTTGCTTTAATGAGTTTGACGGCATCATGAGCACCCTTTATTCTCCGTAGACCGAGTGGCTGATCTGGAATAACAGATCGTAAACAGGGATCAGTTTCTCCACCGTGAGTTGATGGTCGGGCTTCTTGAATAAAGCGGCCTGGATGACCTGGGTATGAGAATGATCCGAGTTCATGTTGAGCATTTTGTCACGCACCTTGAGGATCGTACCACCCAACGCTTTCCAGGTTTCCAGCCAGGAGAGTCCAAAATTGTCGTCGGCCATCTGCGGAACGAATATATCGGGATAAAACCCCAGGCCAACCGAGTAATTTTGGAAGGTGAAAACGAAACGGTCTTTGCGTTGGTTGAGGCCCTGGCGGAACAGAAAATTTATAGTATGGTTTTCGAATCTCGCCATTCCTTCAATCAAGCTGGTTTCTCCTTGTTGATTCAGTTCATGCCTGCAATGCTCAAGACGGGGTTTCCCTTTTCCGAACATGCACATCAAATCGACGCGGTGCATTCCGTAATCGAGCAGAAGCGTACGCGAACCGCGCTCGTCGCGAAGCCACGCTGCGCTGTCCTTGTTGGCCGGCCCGCTCTGGAATATGGCCGACACATGATGGAGTTTGCCTGGATTGTATTTTCTCAGATGGGCGAGCATTTCCAGTACGTTAGATTTATACCGTGTGTTGTGGCAAACCGTCACGGGGTCTTTCCGGCTCCGGGAGAACTGGAGCCACTGTTCGAGTTCATCTTTGTTATAGCATAGTGGCTTCTCAACCAGAACCGGACCATTGACATGCGACAGTTTGGCAATAGCTTCCGTGTGCGCGGGCCCGGGGGTGCATACCACCGTCAGGTCGGCCGGTTCCAGTTGGCTTTCACCTATTGCTTGAACCATTATCCCGGTGGCGTCTGTTACTGCGTTCAAGTCGTAGGCCTTGAGAACACCTTTGAAGCCCAGTTGCTTCAGAGCCGGAAGATGTCTCATTTTGACAATGCGGCCGTATCCCACATAGTTGATCTGTTTCGCCGGGGTGGCGGAGCCGAGTTTGGGGTCGGCGGGCGGAAGGTCGAAATTCAGTTCCTGATCGTCGAAGACCCTGTATAATTTTTGTTTCCAGTCGGCCGAGAAACTTATTCCCAAACGCTTTTCCGATCGGCTGGCGTTAAAGCGCTGAAAACGGCAAACACTGCTGACCTTACCGTATATTCCAAAATGCTTTTTGCCGATTAGTCTTGTAATGGCCTCGGCGCAGAGAGCCGCGGTCAACCATAGCGGGACTGGAAAGAAATGTATTTTTGTTCCCGCTCCCATGACTTCGCGGCAGTTTTCGATATACTGTTTGCGGGTAGGCGAATGCGTATCCGCCAGTAAGAGGGATTCTATATCTTCTGCGGGGGGGTTGTTTATCAACTTTAGTACGCTTGCGTTGACCATCTCGCGGGTAACCAGGGGAAGCTGGCTTTGGGCGTGGCCCAGTCCCAAAATGGAATTCCATGGCAGGCGCATGCCAATGCCTCCCATGAAGCCTCCCATACCGTTTGCAAGGATAAGGCCTGGACGGACAAGCGATACCTTCAGACCCGCGGGGCGCTGACGTTTGATAATGTTTTCTTGCGCAGCCTTCACGGCCGCGTATATGCCCTTCTTGGAAGGATCGGTTTCAATCGGTGCGTTTTCGTCCACGAACTTTATATTGTTTTTGTAGACGCTGCACGAAGATATGTGGATCAGGTGCCTGACCTTACGGGATTCACAGAAGCGCAGCAGGCCCCGAATGTATTCCTCGTTGTCCTCAACGGGTTCGCGGGAGAGCTGTATGTAGTTGATGACCGTGTCGAAAGGTTCGTTAAGATAAGGGTTTCCGGCCAGTTTCTTGACGGGACCGGTAGTGTGACGTCCTTTTTCAACCAATGGTCCCCGGCTGAAGGTCAGGACTTCGTGTCCGTATTCTTTGAGTCCGGCCTCCAAACCCTGCGCGGCAAAACTGCGATGCCCACAGAGCAGAACTTTCTTTGTCGCTATTATTTCTATGGTCCTTTTTCCGGTTTAAACATTATCGCAAATAACCGAAGGTTCGCGTTTCATATCATTCGCAAAGGCTTCTAAACAGCTCCAGCAATGAAGTCATATGCTTGGTCCAGGAGAAATTCTTGCTGCGTTCAAGAGCCCTTGTTTTCATCGCTGCCCTCATGTTCGTGTCGCTAAGAGTTTCCTCAAGCGCACTCGCGCAACTGGCGGCGTCAAAAGTATCAAAATATCTGCCCGCTTCGCCGCATAGTTCTCTATTGACGGCCGTGTCGGACGCGATTATCGGCAGGCCGCAGGACATGGCCTCTACCAGGGGGAGTCCAAAGGATTCAGTAAAGGACGGAAAAACGAACACGTCCGCCCTTTCGTATAGATAATGAAGTTGGTCATGATCGAAATGGCCGGCGTGGGCAACTGTGTCCGATATACTCAATGCGCGCAGCCGCGCAAGCAAGGAGTCATACTGCGTCGCGTACAATGAACCGTCGGTCAGGAGACGGTCGGAAAGCGTGCATACAAACTTTATCTTCATGCCGGAAGCGATCACTGAAGGCAACGCCTCAATCAGGGTTTCAAAGTTCTTATGAACCGCATAGTGGGAAACATTCAGCAGTATTTTATACCCTTCATCGCGCCATTTCTCCATTTTATCAGCAATTTCCGGTTTCGCCGAGCCTTCTTGGAAAAAATTGTGGGAAGAGAACCCGTAATTTAGAATCGCTGTGCGCTTGTTAGCAACTGAAATGTGTGAGGCGACCTGCTCGCGCATGGCCTCGCTGGGAAACACTACAATATCTGCCGAGCTTATGGACAGCAGGCTAATCCATCGCCGGACATGCGTAGAATTAAGGGACGCGTTAATCTCCTTGTACTTGCGCTGAAACACCGGGCAAAAGTAGGCTGCGTTGCGAACAAGTAAAACCTGAGGGCATGGTCCGCGTAGTGTCCCGAAACCAGTGGAGGAAAACAACACGTCGACCTTCCTTTCACGAATGATTCGCGGGATGGTCCAATTGTCGAAATAGAGGCGGCGCAAGGCGCTTGATTGCTCTGATGGATAAGGAATTAATTCCAATTTTTTTTTGTCTATGATAGTATCCAAGACACCCAAACTGGAGGAAGGAACGACAACAAAAAACCGGTCTTCGGGAGTGATCAAACCTGGCAACTCGCGCAGAAGATTTGCGATATAGGTCAACGCGCCTCCCAAACCGGCCGAGGCGGCGTTTATCAAAATTCTCACAGGTGCGGACCTTTCAAAATTGCGGTTCCAAGCGGTGGTTCCTCAGATAACGGCCCAGGACAAACAATGTCCAGGGTCGATACCATCCGACTTTTTCCGGTTGAGCGATGAAACGCTCCCACAATCCCAAGAGAACATTTGGCTTCATCGCGGGACATGTCCGCAACAGGGCGTGCAGGCCTTCGGTGATCTCGTCTTTCAATTCGCCAAGCATCCATTCTTTGAACGGCAAAGTGAAGCCCTGTTTGGCCCGGTTCACAATATCGCCCGGCAGATAGCTTCTCATCGCCTCGACGAAGCGCCATTTGGGATGCGCGCGCGGGGTTCTGGCCGCAACTTCCAGCATGAGAGCGCTTGAGGAGAAATCGTTGTCCAGAAACGGCATACGAATCTCGAGCCCATGCGCCATACCCATCACGTCCGAGTCGCGCAGGAGCGTCTGTCCCATGTACGCGCGCATTTCGACCAGCCCGACAATATCTTGAACTGTGTGTCCCGCGCCCAATGTTTCCAGCAACTGATAGAAACTGTCTTCAAGCCCGCTTTCCCATCCGCAGCGGGCCAAACCTGGTGCCATTTTTTGTATTTGGCGAGATGAAAAAACCCGGCGGCGCGTCAGATATGAGGATAATACGCTTGGCGGCGCGTCCAGCAGGTCCACAATTTTAGACATGTGAATCCGGAAAGGGGCGCAGCGTTCGAGGAGGCTTGCAGCCGGTTTGCGGACTGGGCCAAGCAGTCTCCGCGCGCGCAGCATCCACGCCACGTCATAAAACGATGAGTATCCGGCAAATAACTCGTCGCCGCCGAGCCCCGATAGCGCTACTTTCAGTCCTACCAGGCGCGCGGCGTGCGAAACGATATAGGTATTGATACCGTCGCCCGAAGGCTGGTCCATCGCGTCAAGCGCCTCGGGCAACATGCGCAGCATTTGGCCGCCGGTGATTGGCACCTCGGTATGATCGGTCCCGGCTTTTCGCGCTATGACAGCGGCGTACTTGGCTTCCGATTGCCCGGGCTGCTCGGGGAATACGACGCTCAGGGTCTTAACATGGCTCCCATCGGAGCCCGCCGCCGCGGCCACCGTTGCCGCCGAGTCTATCCCACCGGAAAGAAACAGCCCCAGAGGCGCGTCGCTGACCAGGTGGCGGCGAGTGGCGGCGAAGAAACTTGCGCGCAGATCTTCAGGGGAAAGATCGATTTTTTTCGTTGGAGGCAACCAGAAGATGTTGTGCTTTTCTATGCCATTCGGTTCAAACGTGACGGAACTCGCAGGCGCCAAGAGCGCAACCCCGGCAACAATTGTCTGCGGTTCCTGGACCGCTCCGTATGACAGATAGCTGCGTATGGCCGCGGGATCGGCTCTTCGCGCGATCAACCCCGAGGCGAGCAAGGCCCTTATCTCGGAAGCGAAGAGGAGCAGTTTTCCGACGCGTGCGTAGTAAAACGGTTTTTGCCCATACCGGTCGCGCGCAAGCAAAAGCGTTTGTTTGCTCTCGTCCCATAACGCCAGGGCGAACATGGCGTTCATTCGCGGTATCGCCGTCTGCGGGTCTTCCCGTGCCAGAAGACGAAAGACGACTTCGGTGTCGCCGCTTGAGCGGAACACTTCACCTTTGGCGCAAAGATCGTCGCGTAATTCTCGATAATTATAACACTCGCCATTATACACCAGCGCCCAGCGTCCGTTGTTGGAGACCATTGGCTGGGCCGCGGCGTCAGAAAGATCGAGGATTGCCAGCCGCCGGTGCCCAAGAACGCAAGCGCCGGATGGCGACACGTATATCCCCTCACCGTCCGGACCGCGATGCGCCATGGCGGCGGCCATTTTCTCGACCGTTTCGACATGTTTCGCCACCCCTTGCCCCAAAATGCCCGCTATACCGCACATGCTACGGCAAATCCTCCTCCGCCGAGGAGCGGTTCGCTTTTTTTGCGGAACGCTCTCGGTTCACGACATCTATTCGCTCCTTTTCCAATATCGAAACCAAAAAACTGCCGAATCTACATTGATTGGTCAGAAAACGGCTCAAGGGGTTCGGAACACAGGCCAACAGCACGCTTTTGACTTTCCCCCCCGGCAGGGGGATTATTTCAGCCTTGCTACCGAGCACAAGAATCTTTTTGACATCAAAGTATATAGAGACCAAGGAATGCCACTCGCGGGCGCTGTAATACCGCGCAATAGCGCCATCTGTATGCTTCTGTACACTCTTATGCAACGATCGCGTTCTCCACAGGTCGCCCTTGATAATACCTCGAAACAATCCTTCCGAAATATGGTAGTTCCAGAAGCCCCGGTGATAGACCATCGTAACCGCCATTCCCCCCGGCCTCAATACTCTACGCATTTCCTTGAGAATTGCTTCCGTATTCGAGGAGTGATGCACGACTCCCCATGTCCAGATATAGTCAAACGACTCGTCGTCAAACTCCATGTTCTCCGCGTCCATGGGAACAATTTTTGCGTTATCTATCCCAAAGCGTTTCATTCTTTCCGATGTGCTTTTCACGGCATAATCGGTTATGTCGATTCCGACATAGGACCTTGCGTGGAGCGCGAGCAACTGTGCATGACTTCCATTGCCCGTTCCTATCTCCAGAACGTCTTTTCCCGCGAGGCCGTCAAAATCGATGAGCGGATCAAACGGCGTTTTACTCCATGGCATGAATTGTTTTACATTTGAAAAGAAGCGGTGATCGATCTCCATAT
>SDBU01003151.1_pt1 | contig 21189 bp, 28 predicted proteins | sample 2277071 | NCBI WGS metagenome assembly SDBU01 (sample SAMN10397929, study PRJNA504765) | marine sediment metagenome | isolation source: marine sediment core GS08_GC12, 126 cmbsf | place: Arctic Ocean: Gakkel Ridge, Loki's castle | collected 2008
GTATATATAGATGCCTGCGGACAAGGATGTTTTAATATCCTTATCACCACCTATCGTTAACCCAGATAACGTGGCGGCTGTGTGCGTGAACGCTGTCGGAGCAATGAGCTCGACTATTGCCTGTACATTCGCAGCCATCGGTTACGCCTCCGACTCGACGTGCCCATAGAATTGGAATCGTTCTTGAAATGCCGTAGTCCTAGCTGCCTTAAAAGCAGCATAGACTGTCCGTATAAGAGCTTGTCTGCCTGCGACTGTTCCCGTGGTCAGGCCCGGAACCTCCACGACAAACTCTGCTACTGTCCCCTCTTCAATGGCAGTCTTCTCTCCGCTAGTTATAGTTCGAAGCGCAGTCGTTGGGGTCGCGGGCGTCCCGTCCTCGTTGAATCCCGCACTCTCTAGCAAGGCCGTCACCCAAGGCGTGCCCACCGCGTTATTGCCCGTAGGCACAGGGAAATGCATCACAATGCGGGCCACCCCATTAACGATGTCCAGGACGTGCATGTCAGCCATTATTCGTCTTCCTCACAATCGACGATTTCACCGTCGAGGTATAAGCACATAACTTCATCCCAAGTAAGGCAAATGGTGTAGACCTTGACGTCCGTAATTTCACCGTCGAATTGTTCAGCCATGTCTTACTCCGTATAAAGATAAGGCCCAGGCCAATCTCTTGCACCTGGGCCTGGTTGTGCCTTTGGCTAAGGACTAGATTTATGAATACTTATACCAAGTCAGGCTCAAGTCCCCCGTTGTGCCGGACTGACACCAAATCTCTAGGCTGCCTACTTGCAGTTGGTCAACATCCTTGACATATTCAGTCGTCAGTTTGTAATTACCGGCAGGTGCAGAACCAATAGTGTCGGCAACAGAGATTAAGAGAGTGCGAATCTGCTCGATCTCGATTGAGTCCGTTACGTTGTCCGAACTGAAACGACTCCAATACCGATCCGCGCCATCGCTTATCTTCTTGGCGGCTTCTGGATGGCCGAGACCCTTGATCTCATGAAGAACCTTTGGCCTCCACACACCATCTGCCGGGACCGTAGTTATCTCAACGATGCCGTCCTGCTCAAAAGTTCCAGTGCTTTTAGTGCCATCCGTGACGGCAGTAGAGGTAAACCCCTCTCCAGATGAATATTCATACGTCATGGTAGAGGCGTTATTATTGAGAATCGAGGCGTCGATGACGAACTCAAACCCGCCTACGCGCCGCATCGTTCCTACGTATAGAAAGTCGGTAGACTCCGCAAGAATGAACTGGCCAGTTGCGAAGTCATCTTCCTCATGAAAGAGCATTGCTTTCTCTGGCGTACTCGCGGCCAATAAGTCGTAATATCTACCTAACGATGCGTCATAGAACAACACATCGGTAATCTTGGAACATTCCCCCATCCGGCCTGCAATGGTCTGAAACTCCAAGAGCACTTCATCATAAGGGCCGTATTCGCCACGACGCCAGTTTATGGCCCTTCGGCTAGCTGCCGTGGTGGCTGGGTCAGAGGCGAAGTTAAGAAGCAGTTCTCCATGTTCATCAACTACAGGGGCGTCACGGACTTCATGTCTTGAAGGCATCAGACACTCACCCTCGTGCCCCCACCAGCGGCAGGGAGTTGGGCTTCGTACCCCACTTCCGCTAGCAAGGTCGCCTGATGGTCGGCAAGGGTCTGGCGTGCGGTTTCGGCGTCACCATCCACCTTGTTCAACTCAACCTTGGCCTCGGCTACGGCATCATCCAATTTACCCTGTGCGGCAGCAATGGCCTTATCGTAGTTAGCTCTTGCCCTATTCTCGGCGGTATTAAAGTCGGCCCCTGCCTTGCCCTTGGCATCCTGGAAAGACGCTAGGCCGACCTTGGCGAGCTGCTCTTTGCCTCTGGCGACATTGAATAGATGCCACGCCGTATCCGTGTCGTCCTTGGTCAGCTCCCTATCAGCCATCAGGATGCTCCTTTTTCACGTGCCCCCTTAGCTTAGAAGCGGCACCTACGGCTAAGGTGGACTCCGCGACAAACTCGCATTTGTCACAAGTCTTCTTCACCATCGTCGGAACGACAAGAGCTACCACACCCTCTGTGGAAGGCGTCTCTACTGGGGCAGCATCCGATCCAACCCCAGGGGTGGCGGACTGTGTTGCTGGTGCTGGTGAGTCTCCCACGAGTTTCGTGAGGATAGCTTCCTCGAAGTTGACCCTCTTCTTGATTGCCGCTGCCGATACCTCCTGGTTTATGTTGGCCCACTCGCGTGGGTGTCCTATCCTCATATGGGCTTCCAGGTCGTACTGTGATCGAAGATTGCTCTTCTTGCAGGTGGTCAGGCCCATAGCGGTATATCGTTCGCGGTTCGGACCTTCCTTGTGAAGAAGACACTTGATGGTCCCCCGCAGCGGCCCCTCTTTTGGCCTTATCGTCGTGAACGCCCGACCACCGATTGAATCGCCGTTCTCATCTAATAGAGGCTTTTTCAATTGGGTGGCGAGCTGGTTCCGATGGATAATCGAAGGCTCGTGGTCCAGAGTCCCAAACACGATCACGTACCCTGCGCTTTGAGCGACCGTTACGGCAGTATTGACGTTACCTGCCTCTCCAAGCTCATCAACGACTTTTCGTATGGCGTCGCGGGCGTTCAGGGGCTTCTCAAGGCCTCGTTCCGGTGCCGGTTCGGCCAGCAGCATGAGTTCCTCTAGTTCGGCGGGCTCCATGCTCTGTGTTTTATTGTGGTCAAGAACCATATCCAAATACCTCTTTGCCTGGATGCTTTCGTCTGTCTCGGTTGAACTCCATCTGGTCTGCGTAACGCCCCACTAAATCAGAGGGCTGAACATCGAACATCTCAGCCATCGTCTGTCGGTTGCGAAGCTGCTCTGCTATCTCTTGAACGTCCGCCACAGAGTCCGATGACCAGTAAGTTTCACGACCATTCTTGAATTCCTTGCCTCCGCATACGACCTCCAGTGGGTCTGCCTTGAAGTTGATGGAGGGGCCAAGGTCGATTCGATACTCAGCGGGCTCGTCCTTACGCACCACATGAATGCACTGAATCCGATGGTTGCCCTCCCCCGCCACGTTAGTTGGCTGGTCTATCTCAGCGAGGTACAGCGCGGGCTCGTTCCCGTCGACGTCCAGGGCCACTGGTAGAATCTTACCCACTGGGATTCCTCAACGCGACTCGATATTCATCCACCCACCTTGCACTAGACGGGCTCCAGCGATGTCCCCGAAGAACGCCCTCGACCTCAAATCCGTTCTGCTGGAATATACGTCGGGAGCCCTCGTTGTCATCGTAGTACCCAGCACAAATGCGCCTGAGCCCATACTGCTCAAAGACATGACGGCACACTAATTCAACGGCCTCTGACCCGTAGCCCTTGTTCCAATGACCGCTACCAATCAAGATGCCAAGCTCGCCGAATTTGTGGTTCCTGTTGATATGTTCGATCTTGATATTCCCGACGTGAACCCCGTCTTTCGTGCAGATGGCGTACCACCGTACAGACTCGTCGGCGTTGTACCGTTCGATGTCCTCGCGAAGCATCTCCATCGTGTACTCGCCACGGTAATGAAGCTCAAGATACTTGGTGGTCTCCGGGTCGTTCAGCCACGACAGGTATTCGACAGTCGCGTCTTCCGATGTCACAGGGCGCAGATCAACCTTATTCCCGGCGATTACAACGTTCCTAGTCTTTAATGTCATACCAATGCATCCACGTATTCAATCTTGACCCCCTTTAACTTTGGGTCAAGGTTGCCTAAAAGCCCCACGCACATCTGCTCAGCGCCGTTAATGGCCTGAAGCACGTCGGGGTCGGTTGTCACCCGTCTTTGGCGCTCAAGGCTGCCTAGCTCGTCCTCTATCTGTTGTTTGTGAACACCCAGGTAATTGGAAAGCCCATAGGCCCCATTAAAGCCTTTCAAGAGAGGGGAGCTATCAGGAACGGTAATGGTGATTCCACGTCCTGCCGCAAGCCCCAACCAGAACTCTACGCAGGGCCGTTCCTGCGCGTACTCGGTTCCAGTTGCCATGTCCACGCCCCACATATGGATTTCTTCGTACTCCTCATGAATTGCGAGGGCCAGCATGTAGGCGATCGTGTTTGTCCAGTAGTCGCGGAATCTATATCCAATCTGTGCGAACGGGTACATCACGCCTGTCGGAAGACAATGGTCTGGTTGCGTCACGTACACGGGCACCCCACAGGTGCGGTAGAACTCGTTCTTCTCGGTTGGGACAGATAGATCAATCGCCTCTTTGTTGTGGATCTGAAACCATCTGTCGTAACGATCAAGAAATGACTCTGCTGATTGCAGACCCCATATCTCTACTTCAGGAGACTCCATATTCGCCATTTCACGGCTGGCCTGTGACGTTCCAACAATCGCAACGGTCTTGGTCATCTACGCAATCTTCATCGCGGTGATAATTGCTAGTCCGGTGTCACTTGTTTCATCTGTAATTGATGTATCGACGGTAACTCGAAGAATCTCACCGGCGCCGATGGTGAGTTGGGCATCATCCAGAGTGGTAGGACGAAGTACCGCCTTATCAGCCCCAGTCCATGAATGGACTTCGCCGATTACTGCCCCTGTGCTGAGGATGGATATATTCTCGGCCCCACCCCCAGTGGTTCCCGCAGTCTTAATAATTATGTAATCCACAATACGGATTTTGTCCACAACGGTTATGTCAGTGTTGGCGGATAGCGCAGTTGCACTTACAGCCGGGACGTCGATGCGGTATACCAACAGGACGCCACCCTCGGTATTGACGTCGGCAACGTCCGCTACCTGGTCACCAGTGAGGCTGTCATCTGCGATGTCCGCTGCACCGATAGTTCCTGCGGGGAGCGCAACGCTTCCTGCTGAGACGGTAAGACCGGATGTGATAGTCAGATTAGGGGCACCGGTAGACCACGAGCCGACTTTGACATTATTTACGTATTCTTCTAGTTTGGCATTTTTGCGATCTCTCCAAAGTCCAATGAATCTTGAACTACGAAGTCCCATGTCTCATTCTCCTGTTCCCCGACGTAAATCAGGGCGGTCTTCTCATGGCGTGATAAAGGGCTAGATTATACGGTCTGGTCGTTGTTCCATTCGAGCAGAATCGAGTTGACGTCCATCGTGGCGACAGTCGTGGTCTTCGCGCATACAGCTATGAAGAACTTGAGATTCACGCTGGTCGAGACCGCGCCCACGGTAGTTTTCGCCAGAAGACCATCCACGTACCAACGAGCTGTCCCATTTGGGTCAACCTCAAGTCGGAGCATTTGGAACTCGCCGTCCACCACGGTATGGGGAGAGGTAAGGTTTACGGCGGCGGCATCAGTTTCATCAGTCCTCGTCCCGCCTGCATGGACCGCGTGCCAGTCCTGGTCGTCAGCAAGTTCAGAATCGAGATAGAATCCGACATAGTCTGATGCCACAACGGTAATTAGAGTACCGCTGGCGGCAGTTATGAGATCGACCTGTATGTCAGGGATGTCACTGGCGATGGCGATGTCCGTGAAGCCCATAAAGGCAGATTTGGTGGTGACATTGGGCATACTCACCCGTGCTTCAGCTACCAACGGCCCCATAAGGGCAACGTCGAACATTACGGACGTTTCTAACCCCAAAGTATGCTGGTCGGTGGCGTTGGTGGTGAGTCGGACCGTTCCGTTAGTGCCCGTAATGAAGGGGGCACCGGAGTCACTGTCGGCCATGCCCTGACCAACAACAAGGAAATTACCCTGTCCGATGGTGCGTGGAACTGCCGTATTGGCTACCCTGTCCTCAATGCTAGTGAACTGTTCCCAAATACGTCCATGTCCTGGGCTTTGCTGAGTCATTACATATTTCCTCTCGGCCCCGCTACTAGAGGGGGAGGGCTAGGCCCCCATATTAAGGTGAACGATTGTCAGAACTGGTTAGCTCGACGGCGTGGGTGCGTCGCTGAATATCTCGTAGACCCAGTTGCCCGCACTTCTCTCGCCGTAGGCAAACTCGTCATACAGCCACACGCTCATTCCCCCACCACCGATATCCGGCTCTTCACGATGCTTTTCGTAGGGGGAGCGGCCTTGCACCAGGATGATGCCGGACTTGGCGAAGACTCCGCCCTTAGCGTCGTTTCCTGAGTCGATGGGGATATTCCCGTCCTCGAAAATCTGGACAGCCGCTATCCGACCTCGGAAGCGATTCTGAAATATGTCCTGCGTCAGACCTGTATCGATGTTGGTGCTTCCGACTCCGGCGAGAACAACGTCCGCCAGGGACTTTATCTGGAAACCGTGACCAACAAAGAACAACGGGTCGGTCTCAGGGGCAGGCTCCGTGGTGTTGGAGGTAATCCGCCAGGACGCCGATTCGATATGCCCGTTAGTGAGGGTCGAACCCGCACCAGGGAACGAAGTGGTCGCGGCGTCCAACTGGGTTAAGCCGTCGATGTCTTTCTTACGGTTGATCGCATTCTGTCCCAGGACTCCGATTCGTCCGAGAGTCTCAGTGGCGACCCTCACCATTGCCCTGTCCGTTATGAACGTCTGGACGACGGACAGAGTAGGTGTGATGGTCTGCGACGTGTCGGTTATCTGTTGCGGGTTGTCCCAGGTCTGCTGTTCCGTCACGTTCCCAGCCGTCAGCTTGGCGAGGTCAATCTCCTGCCAGCCCAGGCCAGTGTTGGGGTCGAGGGTGACCTTGGATGGCAACATGACCATCACACCCCCGAATTCCCTGACGATACGGGCAGAGGCGACAATAGTTTCTAGCGAATCAGCTAGTGAAGAAGTAGTCGTCCTTCCAGCCATTTCAAATGCCTCTTTCTTTCAAACTGAGGAGAGCTAAACGGGAATGCCCATGCCCTTGGCTATTTCCGTAGCACGTTTGACATTCGCATCGGTAGAGGGAAGAGTCCCGTCACCCCATTGACGCCAGAAGGCCGTATCCGACATATCGCCTGGAGCACTGGCTCCGCCTGCGTCCATATCGAACATCTCGTGGTCTTCCAACGTTTTCTGCTGAACGGTCTCTTTTTCCTTCTCCACTTCGTTCACTCGAACCTCAGACTTTTGCTCTATAGCAATCTGTGCGTCGTCGCCTAGATCGACAAGTAGTTCCGACAGCGCGAAGGCGTCCTGAGCGTCTCTAGCAGCAATCCATTTATTACGGAACTCGGCGTATTTAGTGCCACCTTGAACATCGAGTAATTCCCCGTTTCGGGTGATCTGCGCCATCCTGTTCCACAATCTGTCATGCTGTGCAGTAAACCCACTCTGAGCGGTCGCCTGTTCGGTCTCCTGCTCAATCTGGGCTACTCGTCCTGGGACGCCTTCGGACTCTCCGCTTTGGAGTGCCTCCATGTAGACCTGATTGGTTTTCTTTAATCCAGCCAATTCTAGGCGCGCTGCCGATTGCCCATCCATGATGGTACGAAGCATCTCATTTTGATCGCCGTCTTTACGCTGGGTGCCTTTCCAGGACTTCAGCGTGTTTTCGGCTTTTTCGTACAGTGCCTTATAATCCGGTTCGGTGGTTTCTGTCTTTCCAGTACCGGTCTCTACCTCTTTGGTCTCGGTAGTCTCAGCACCTTCGTCAGTCGTTTCCGAATTGGAAAACTCAGCATTCTGCTCCGTTGTCACCTTGTTCCTCCTCATCGGCGTTCCCCCGATAGTAATCAGGGCGTTCCCGATTCACAGACAATAAAAAAGACCCAGAGATGCGATTCTCGCGCACTCCCTGGGCCTGTGCTGACCTTATTGGGCTGGGCTTATTTAATTGTCATTATGATGCACTAGGAACCTACGGCTGTCAAGGCAGCCTCCTTCTCTTGGAGTTCCTGTTCCTTGGCCTCCCACTTCTTGGCCGCGTTCTTATGCACGCATCCACCATATTCCGTGATGACCGCCCGCATCTCCCTGTTCGTGCATTGATTGGAACCAAGGATATTGTGAATCCTGTCACGACACACCGCAAAGATGCTTCCGCCGCTGCCTGCTTTACACATTTATGCGCCTCCTATTGACGTTGCCGGGTTTAATGGAGTCGTGATGTATTCCCACTTGAACAGGCGTTGCTCAATCTCGGGGTCGCCGAATTGCCGGGCCTTACGTTTCTCTGAGGACGCCTCATTTAATGCCGTTTTAAGAATAGGATGCCTTTCAAGAAATACTGCCCGTTCAAAGGCCCGTGGCTCTCGTAGATATTCCTGGTACTCAGAAGTGAGTCCAAACGCCTCTACCGTTCGTGTCGTGATAGTCCAATAGCGTTCAAGAAACTCCCTGTCTTCACGAAGCTCTCTTTGAAGGGGGTGCTCATTTCGGTGCAGGAACTCCTCGACTTCGTTAATCACCTGGTCTCCGAACTCTCGTCTCAATAGCTCAATACGCCTGTCGCGCTCCTCAAAATTGAAGCCCGCTCGGAAATCAAACCCCTCTATTCCCTCGTCTTCCAGCGCAGGGTCTTGAACGGCAGCGATATACCTATTCGTGGCCTGGTCAGCCACCGTCTTTTTCGGCTCGATGTTAGCTAGGGCTTCAATAGCTTCCTGGCTGGAGTCCAGAGAATCAAGAGCCTCTCGCTTGTTTGAGAGCGTCGTCAGGGTATCTGAAACACCATCACGGAACGCCTTACCAGGACCGGCCTCTCCCAGTTGGAGTATTGTGTCGGTTGCTTCCTGTCTAAAGTTCCCGCCTTCAGTGAGATACACGGCCACGGCCTGTTCGCGCTGGGTAGCGGTCTCTTCTCGACGTTCGAGTTCTTCCTTGACACCGGGAGACTCACGAACATCCGCCCTATCTAAAGGTGTTAGCTGATAGTATGACCTACCAGTCCTATCCATTGATGCCCGGTCCAGTAGGTCGCCCGTGAGTTCGCCACGGAGGTTCAATCCAGAAGCCTGAACTAACTGACCGCCCACGCCCAGTCTGTTCTCTCCCTCTGGTATCACGTCTCTGAGTCCAGGAACGGCTTCTCTCAAGGCTCCTATAGCAGTCGTGGCGCTTATGGGCGCCCCTATGTCGATGGCAGCCTGGGACGCTCTCTTCACAGGAGTATCAAGCGGCTCCCCAAAGAAGGTCTCACCCTTCACCTGGTTCGCTATCGCTCGTGGAATGACGTTCACCCTGGAAGCCGCCGCGCCTATAGGGTCAAGCGCCCATCTGAAAGCCGTGTCCATCTGGCCTACGATGTCAAGGTACACATCGGTGTCATTTCTTCCCTTAACAAATGGAATGACCGGAGACATGAAGCGATTGTTGTACCCGACCGTAAACGGTGCATAAGGGTCATTGAACTTAACCGGCGAATACGATTCAAAAGGCAGCGGCCTGCCCGTGGCCGCGAAGTTAATCACGTTGGCCATCCCCGCCATTGAGAGAAACAGTCCTAAATACCACTCACGAAATAGTGCGGACTGCGGTTGGTTACTCAAGGCTCGTCCGGCGCCACGAAGCAACGCCTCCGTTTCGTTCGTAGAGAACATAATGGTATGAGCAACTTCTCTTATGAATGGGTTCTTCAATACTGTCTGCCAACTCCCAAGAGTAGAGAACATGACGTTAACGTTGTCTGCTGCTTCGGCTGCTATCTGTCTCGAGGTCGCTCCTGGTCGGGCGCGACGGACATGCGGGATGATGAAGTTCTCTAGCGCCCATCGCTGCGATTCACGGTACACCCCGTCAAACAACCCAGCCTCGAAGAACTCTTGGGCCTTCTTTAGCCCGTCCAGGGATTTACCAATCAGGCCACGAGTTACAGAAGGTTCATCCAGGAAGGACGTGAACTCGCGCCTGATGAGGGATAGGTCGCCCTGTACGCCCCAGCCCTCTTCAATGAGCATCTTGTAGCTAATGTCGGAGTCTTTGTAGATGGGGGCGTTCGATAGCAATTTGCGTCGCAGAGTCCCTCGTGCGCCTCCCGACCACTGGACTTGCATTAGGTTCGACATCAAAGACGGAAACTTGAAAGGTGCTCCACTACGAATGGCTGTAGGCGTAAGGGCCACACCTGCGTTCCTGGTCACGAAGTCCACGTGCTGGAATAGCGAACCCGCGAGTTTTAGTCTCTTAGCCAGGGTCGACCAGAATCGAATCTTCTTTAGACCAGGGATGTTGGGTAGTTGCCCGAACATGGTTTCCATGAAGTCTGCCACGTCGTTGGGAACCGCTATGGGCTTGGTGTTGATGAACCCGCCCTCTACATTAGGATCGGGAAGAGGTCGCCCTTCAAAGACTGGCCCCGCTTTCGGCACACGCCACTTATCAGGTGCCTCGTCGAGATTCAAGGCCAGCCCACGTTGTCGTAGGCGATTAACGAATGTCACGGATTCACGATAGTTCACGCCCGCAATACGCCGTTCGGCCATCATGGCGTAGGGATTCCACGATGCGGGCTCCCTACCAGAATCCAATATTTCGGTGAACGTCGCGTCTGCACGCGGCTTCTTGAATGACGGTGTGGCACCCAGTTTCCCTCTAGGAGCGCCAGCAGCCGCCTGTCCTTCTTTAGCGGGTCTCCAACCTCTTGGGAAGTAATCGGGGTGTGCCATTATCCTGGATGCGAAGTTCTTGGCGTCACCCGCCATCAAAACACTATCGCCGGAGCCCTGAACAGCCGTCAGGAAGTCCAGCATGTCGGTCTCTTCTATATTACGAAGGGTGATGATGTCATCGTGAATCTCGCGCATGACTGGAGTAAGTGAGTCGATGCCAGCCTCGCCGTGCATAACTTCAAACAGCGGGCGCATGGTGGCTTCGTCGAACTGTTGGATACCCAAGCGCCGTAAGGTCTTTTGGCCGTTGGAGAACCACTCCTCCATTGCGAGACCCTCGGCAGCCCTCGCGCCCTCCCATTTACGCATGACGCCTTTCGCGGGGACCTCATGGGTCGGAAGTTCTAGGTCATCACTGAGCCCTACGTCAGGCCTTCGTGGCGGCGGCGCGTCCATATCGGCGCCCTGGGGCGTACCAGGCTTACGAGGAGGTGGTTGCTGTGTAGTGCCCGCAAAGGCTCGTAATCCACGTTGCTGCTCACGAGCAATTGTATTAGCAAGATTTTCTAATCCTTCTTTCTCAATAGATAGGCGTTCAAGTATTGCATCTGTTTGAGAGCCTTCCTGAACTTTTGAAAAACCAAATACATCATCAGAAGCAAAATCAGAAGCAAATGGCTGATCTAATCCAACAATGCGCTCTTGAATATCGCCTATTGTTTCTCCCGTCCTGTCAAAATGAGCCCGTTCAGTGGGGGTCATTCTCAATACTTCCTCATCAAAGATGCTGGGAATATCCTCCATTCCGGCAACCTGACGGGCCGCCGCATTTGCCTCTTCTATTTCAATAACGTCGTCTATCCTGGAGGGAGGACTCTAAGGGAGTCGGCATCTTCTACAAACTTGCGGGTAACCGAGATTCCAGCTACATCTTCAGTCACCTCTGCAGCGGTCTCAGCGCCTCGTAGGGCCTTGCTGCCCCGAATAATAGGGCCAGCAGCCACAACGGGCGTTAGAGGGTCTATGGAAACTCCCAGGGCAATTTGCTCGCTTATGGGTCGTTGTTGAAACCGCTCTCTCAATCGGCCCGCCAGTTCAGGGCCGCTGAGTTCACCTCCGCCACCAGGAAGAAATCCCCTAATATCCGATAGGGTCTCTCTAGCACGTTCCAGTCGAGCTATTTCTTCTGGGGTCTCTTCGGCAATGCTCACAAATGGCAGATCGCTAAGACTCCTGCCTCCTACTTCCTGGGTAACGAGTTCCTCGACGCCAACTTCGATAGCGGCGCCGCCCGCTTCAGCGAATGGGTCAATAGCTAATTGAAGTGGCTGAAATAGATTCCTGTTAATTCCCTCGAATACCGCTTCGAAGTTTGACAGGCCCGGTCCTTGGGGTTCAGGGAAGTCGCCGAATAACTTAGCGCCCTGTGGTGTTTTCTCTTGCCGTCGAAGTCTGGGGGCAAATGTGGGCAGTATAAAGCCCTCGCCCTCTGCACGGAACACAGGCTGGTCGGCAGGAGTGGGTGTGACTTGTCTTTTCTTCTGTGCGGCAGGCTTAGGCATTATCTACCGCTCCCTAGCCTACGGAATGTTGCCTGTCCAGGCCTACGGAGTCTGCGATTGCGTCGCTGCACCTCACGTTCGGCAAACACGGGAGAGGCCTCGAACTCCCTACGGAATCGTGGCAACTCTCGTTCAGCAAACCTCGTAATACTAGCCCTACTCGGAAGAGTGGTTGTGCCAGCGGTGGGTCGTACTCGTTCGCGGGTGCTCTCAAACCGGCCTATCTCTCGATTGAACGTCCTATCCACACTGAAGCGGTCAGACTCACGCTCGGCCAATGCTCGGGTCCGCGCATCCGCAATAGCTTCCTGGCGGAATCCTGGGCTGCCAAACCTACTCAGCAATACACGCTGTAAATCAATATCTCCGCCAGCGAGTCTCCCCGCAAGCTCCTGGAATTCCGCGCTGTCAGGAACATCTAATTCAAACAAAGGGAACTCTCGGCTTCTGGGGGCCGATGGCCTTCCGCCTATAGTGGGTTGCCCGAATGTCAAGGGAGGCGTAGGCGGATTAGCACCAAACTGGAGTTCCTCGGATAAACTGCCGGGGACCTGGAATGGCAATAGCCCTTCGATAGTGGGTTGCTCGGCCCGTATCTGAGCTATGCGCCCTGGGACATCTTGTGCGAATCCTTCTACAGGTAGGTCGCCACGATCCAACCCAAAGGTTCTGCCAGGAGTAACTAGGCCACCTATATCCCCTGGGGAGATGCCCCGAGCGTCCAAAGCCGCCGCTGCGCTCGCCTGTGAGGCACCCAGAGCCCTCTGCTGGGATGTTTGGGTGGGGGTTCGGAATGTAAAGCCGCCCTCTTGGGTTCCAAAAGTAGTGGCCCCGAATCCCAGTGCCCCGCCAATGTCTGCCTGGCGTTGCCCAGCGGGCTTCTCTGCGAACTCGATGTTACGTTGCTGCTGCTGGAGAGACGGGAGCATCCTCTCGAACTCTCGTGAGAACTCTTCGGTAATGCCCTCGGGAGGCATACGTAATTCCAGTGCGGAACGTGCCTGGTCGGAGATACTGGCGGGGTCCACACCATTGTTAATTAGAAAGTCGTTAAACTCTTTCTTACGAGTAGCGGGGTTCTCAGCACGCTCCTGAGCCTCAAGGGCCTGGGTTTCTTGGGTCACCCCCTGAATAAGGCCTTGGAAGTCTTCCTGAGTGAGGTCCTGGAGCTGTCGTATAAGACCGACAGCCGCCTCAGCAGGCTCCGTGCCACCGGCCACGAGTGCATCAAACTGCCTTTTGAATACGTCCTTGGCCCTGATATGGGCCTGGGATAAGGTAGTGGTCTGTTCCTCATCCACGGTGGTACTGGGATTGAAAGATGGGTCTAGTCGGTTGATTACATCGCTAACGAACGCATCCTGATTCCCAAGGAAAGAATCAATGTCTTCTGCCGATACACCGGCGAGGCCAACGGACTGGAATATCGAATTACCCGAGGCCACCTCTCCAGGGGTCTCCGACTGTAATACGTTGGTGAATGCCTGCCTTAGACTACCGCTGTCCGTCCCTGGCGCTGACCGAGCAGCCTCCATGAACCCATCAAAGTCTCTGCGAAGAGAGAGGGCTACTGCCCGTGCTTCTCTTCCCACTTCGGGGTCTCTCTGAAATGCTGTAGGGTCAATGACCGCATCGGCGACGTCCTGTGTGATGCGCCCCGCCTCGACCAGGCCTTTTAGGATCGCTCCAATCTGCATGCCCTTGAGAGGGAGTTTGTGCTGGGATATTCCACTTCTGGGGAACGAGTCAACATCTACCTCCCGCTGGCGAAGAACACCAAAGGCCCTGGCTTCTAAGTCTGATTGCCCAGGAAGGTCTTCGGGGATGATCGTTCCACCAGGAGGGCGTCCGCTCTCCACAATCCCATCAGCGATATACGTAAATAGCGCGTCTGCGGTCTCGGACTTCTCGTCTAGCCCTGACCCAAGTAGCGCTTCTTTCCAAAGTTCAGTCACGAGTCTAATGACTACCCGGTCGTCAAAGTCTTCGCGACGGCCAGTTGGCGCTGGGCCTTGTTCTGAAACAGGTTGTCCAGTTTCTTCCGCATTGCGGCGCCTGGCTTCTAATACATCGGCAGGCACCGTCTCGTCCTTAGCCGGAAGGCGTTCGTTCAGCCAGGCCTTGATTCTTGCGAGATTTATCTTGGTAATCGGTGGCGGCATCTACTCTTCGACCTCCGCGCCCAGCTTCAGGTCTTGTAATTGCACGCCTATAGACTGCCAGCCTAGTAGAATCTCGTTCGACTTGCGATTCTTACGTCGGTCGCCCTCTCCAAACTTGGGCGTCTTGGACTTGGCCGCGCGTTTATCTCCCTCGCGCAACTCGTCGCGGATACCCACCACTACATCGTTGAAGACATTTGTTGGTTTTACCATGAATATCCCACAATACTATTTAGATACGCATCTACTAATTCGTTTTGTTCATGAGTTAAGGTAGTTTGCCATGCCTGCAACAATTCATATCCTGCATTTTCTTGTTTCTCACGATCTCGTTCCGATCTAGCCTGTTCGATCTGAGCAGGAGTTCGGATTAGCTCTACATATATCCCATTCCAATATTGTTTCTTATCTTGCAATGTTCACCCTCGCTGGAGCGGCGGTCTCTCCGTTCAGGTTCCCTCGTGTGGGGCCTCTGCCTGGGTTGGCCACCCTTCTTGTATCATCAGATTGGAATGGGTCTAATTCACCGCGCTCCTCACGAAGGGCCATTGCTTCGTCGAACTCTTTTTCGATGCCGTCTTCCTGGGCGATCTGCCTTGCAAGAATCATCTTAATTTCCGGCATGTCTCGAATGTCCTGGCGGAGCAATCGACGTTCGAGTTCCGTGGCATTGCCCCTGCCGGTCTCCTCCCAGTACGTCCACTTGTCTATCAGGCCCCTGTCGAATTCAGAACTAGCGGTTTGTTGCCGCTGAATTCGGATGGCCTCGTCCAGAATCTCGAAGGTTACGTCGATATCGTAGACGCCCTCTATCTCCTTGGGGATCAACCTCTTACCTCTTATACCTATGGTCCAGTTGTTTATGTCGGACATTTGAAGGACGTACCCAAGGAATAGCTCGTGCATGAATTCCATCTGACGAGCGGTGCCCGCGAATCTTCTTCCGGCAGCGGTACTCTGCATGGCGGCTTGGCCCACGGTACTTACACCCGCTTGTCTAACACCGGCCAAGGAACGGGAGAATGTCGCTAGCTGAATCGAGTCATCGGTCTCCTGCCCCAGTGCGAATAGCCCAGCAGGGATTTGGCCAAGGTCAATTTGGAATACCTCATTTTGTTCAGCTTGTATAAATCCGTCATTTGCCATTTGCTCGGCCATCGCTGCTGGGTCTCCGGTCGTTGCGAGATTCGCATAGGCTCGACTAACTAGAAATTCATTCTTGGCGTTACGCTGCCGGGCCTGCATCACCAGTTCGTCCTCAGCGGAAGCCAAGATACCCTCGGCCAGGGTGTTCAGAACATTCTCGCTGTCGATCCTCCCGAAGTCCCCAAAAGCGTGGATGAACGGCACGAACCCCCAGGTGTTACGCTCGACGTACAGAGGCTCGTTATGCGGTTCCATCATCATGTGCCAGTTGGCAGTCCAAACATCCCAGAGTTCGATGCGCTCGAATGGTAGATGTTCCGTTAACGAGAATACATTGGCGCGCCTGAGACCGTGAATCTCCTTGCGGCGCTTCGTGTGCTCATGGAGGTCAATGGTCGTCATCTTCATCATGCGAATGGCCATAGGTGGAATCCGCTGCTCAGGGTCCATAAGAACGGTCGAGGGGTGAGGAGCGTTGAACCTTATGGGCTGCCAGCTCCTCTGCTGAGACTCGAAGAGCTTCTGGCGGGTCTTGAAGTTGTCATCGCTTTCCGTTCGTTCTCGTTCGGGCGGACGCGGAATGGATCGAACGGTCATTGAGTCTAAAGAGAGTTGGAGTATGCCGTAGTTGTTTTCCACGAAATGACGGGCCAGGACCTTGGTGGGGATGCCCTTGGCGCTCCTGATCGTCGCGTCGTCCAGAATCTTTATGAGGGATTCTTCTACGTTGTCCGCCCACGTGCGGCTCTCGTCGGTGTCCCTTACCGGCTCACGGTGAAGAGTGGGACTGAACGCCAGGAGAGTGTCTACCGCGTGGTCAATGGTACTGCGGGCCGTAGAGGGATAGAGTTTCTCTCTTGCACTATTGAGCGCCGGAGTAGACCAGATTGGGTAGGTCAGGGTCGCGAAGCTATCGGTCTTCTTCCACTGCTCATGGGTATCAGACCAGACGTCACGATAGTAACTTTCGGCTTGTTCCGCAAACTCCTGGTCGAGTTTCTTTGTGAAGTCAGGCATCAAAAACACCCTCTGCTTTCGCCTGAGCACATATTTCGCAATAGGGTTGGTCCTCGAGCATTATTGGCTCTGGCGCATTGTATTTATCTTTAAAAGTTGCGTCTAACAACTTACATACTCTGCAATTCTCATCTTCATGTAAATGAACCGCACGCCCAACCTCCACACCATCTACATATTCGATATTTGCCACTAGCCTCTTGGAGTATTCAGGCATCGTCCATCTTCCATTCCTTCGTACCCGCGTGCATGCTGATGAACCAATCCGACTCAATTACAGGCTTAACATCTGGGTCTTCACGAAAGTAGCATCCACATGGAAGCTTGTCACCTTCAATATCCCACGATTTGATAACCCAAGAACCATGAGTACAGGTGACGACCGCATCATATTCTTCGTCAGGGAATTGTCTACCTTCTCGTTCAGAGTATATATTTACGTCAGGCATTTCTAATCGTCCATGATAAAAGGAGCCAAAATATAGTTGTAGAATTTATCTAAATCTCTTTTCAATAGATCGACGTCGATATCGAAATAGGAATCGAAGTGCGTGTGTGGCGTATCTTCAACTTCACACCCTTTGCATTGACTCTGTTCATCAAATGGCGGTGCTACAGCAGCAATAGACATGAATTTGTCTTCGACGTGTCTGTAGAGCGCATGATAAGCCATTTTACGCACTTCGTCAGGATCAAAGTCTATTCCATTCTTAATGATAGTTGCGACGCCAATTCTCTGAATTGCCCCCTCTAGTTTCTGTGGCCCTTTATACATATTTATACCTCCCAGTAATAGGCCTCGACCACCTTTCCGTCTTTCAAAGCGTTGATAATGGATGTGATGTGCCAGTGCTTCGGGCCATCAGCCGATTCCATCAGCTCGCAGTCCTCGTCTTTGCAGAGAACAGCGTGCTGTTGGAGGGTGCCTTCCAGAACGATTATATCCTTCATGGCCTTCGTCTCTTTAATCAGCGTATCGCCACTGAGTGCGAGTATTTTCTTCTTTTCCTTGCTCCAGAATGCGTGGGGTACGGCAATCTGATTAACGAACTGGGTCTCGACAATAACATCTTGTGTCATCCTGACCTCGGCCTGGCGACGTGTCCCGTTCTCACTGCTTTGATATACGGCCTCATTTGCAATGCTAGGCCCACGGCAATGGGATAGTCATCGTTTGCACCCACACGGGCTTCTGGGCGCATCTTCTTGCCGGTTTCAGTAATTACATCAAGGAACTGCCGCATGCCCTCGAATGAAGGAATGATAATATTCCCAGCATCAACAAGGTCTTTTAAGTCACCAAAAACGTCCCAGCGATTGATGCCGGTCATATGCCAGCCAGGTTCGTCTTTTTTAACTCCAATGGAGCTTTGCTCATGGAATAAGTTTCGATATCTCTCGTCACGGGCTTTACGTGCTGTGGCACGACCGTAATCATTATTTTCGATAGCCCATATAGGCCATTTGTAGTTCTCCAGCATCTTCATGCTCCAGTAAACTAGGTCGTCGGCTTCAATAACATTGGAGCATATGTCAGCCACTATTTTACCAAGAGTGACGTTCCAGACAACAGTAACAGAATAATCTCTCCCCGTACCGTGGGAAGTGTCGGTGCCTGCAGAGTATTTATGGCCGTGCACCCATTTCTGATAGGTATTGATGTACCCATCCGTTTCGATCGGGCTGGTCACGAACTGCTGCATGCTCATCATCATTTTATAATCGAAGTAGGTCTGAGTCTCCGAGGGAGCGAGCATTTCCTCTTCGGTTCGAGGGTACTCTTGAGCCATGAACTGCTCTCTATTGAGACCCTTTAAGTCGTCGACCGCAATCCCGCGCATGGTGTCTTGATACCATTGCTCGTCACGCCCCTCTCGGTCGAAACACCCAAAGAACAATTTGGTATATCCATTTTCGGGGCTTTCTTTATAAATGCTCTGAAAGGTCGAAACCGCTCTCCGTTTGTCCACAGTGCTAAGTAGTACTAATTGTCCTCCTGCATCAATAACGGGCTTTAATGATGTTATTGCCTCTCGAAGATATTCGTGGTAGTCGGCTTCGTCCATTATTACTGCGGTTCCCGTGAGGGACCGTCCAGCTTTTACTGTGGAGGCCATTGCCCGCACAGTGGATTCTACATCGTATATCTGCATCTCTGTTTTGGAATCTGATCGAGATAGCCGCCAAGATTCGGGGAGGTTGTCGTGGACGAACTGAACCTTGGCAAGCAGGTCTCCTGCCTCCACCTCTCCCTGGGATGTCATGGGGACAACGGCTCCATGCTTAAACAAAGCCAGCCACTCGGCAAAGGCAGCTATTGTCCACGAGGCCCCCATCTGGCGAGACTTGCCCAGGACAGTTTGTCTGTCTTCTGGGCGAACATCCTCTGGTTCCATCAGCCAAGGGCGTTCTAGCTGACGCGCAAAGTTCACTAGATGTGGCCACTTTATGAACTTGATATTCCCACCACCGGATAATGCGCCAGGCTGAGGCGCTTCGAGAATATAGACGTAGTCCAGGAAATCCACGAAGCTTCGTGCGGCAAGGGCCTTTTCTTTGTCCAGGCGTTCTTGTTCGGTAGTAACAGTCGTCATTTCTTCCGCTTAGGCTCTTTCACAACCTGGCCTTCATGCGCTCGATATGTTCGAGAATGTCCCTGCTCAGAGCATTTGCCAGAACAACGAACCCAGCGCCCAGGAAAGCCATCGTGGTGCCCATCAGAGTTGTCAGAGAGTCGTTGGTAAACTCGCCAAGCTCTCTGACCAAGAACACGAGAATCCCAGCTATGAGGGTGCCTGAGATGGCCATACCCATCAGCCGAGCCACGAGGAACCTAACGATCAGTTTATATTCAAAATCAGTCATCTACTTCCGACCACCCTTACACGCTGCACACTTCTGACCCTTACGATGATTATGTAATGCGGCATCTACTCGACCACCTTCTCGAAATAGTCTGATAGAGGAGGGAGATCGGGCGCGCACTGGCATGGCTCATTCGAGTCAATATCGCACGAACACTCGTACAATGACCGCTCGATAGCTAACCACGTAGGTAGAATCGGAATTTCCTTCCAGTCCATGCCATCGGTTATCTCATATACCTCACGAAAATGCCGATATTCCAGTCTACTCACTTCTTCGGCTTTCGAGTCTTAGGCTTTCTGGGCATCATTGAATCTTCCTCCAAAGGTCTGGGTTCTTTTTCAATATATTTCGTATTTGCCCTGCCATGAGTTTCTGTGTAGTGTTGCCATCACCTTCTGCATAGCTGTCTAAGAGAGCGATGGGATTATTAGTCCGTCTCCACCACCTTCTAAGACGCTGTATCATCTGCTGACTTCCTCTAATACCATCTCAACCACCCTAGCCCAGTCGTCCTCACTACACTCATACCGAACCCCATTTAACTCAAAGACCCGCTCTTCCACGGGCATGTCCCTCAACATGGCAATTATAGGCAGAGCAATCGCCGCCACCTCTGCCTCAGATAGCATTATAGACTCCTGGAACTTGTACCTGATTCGGTGTTCGGTACGGGCTTAACGTCTCTAACCATACGTGCGGGACTCCGGCACCCGATGTCTGTTTCCGACTCCAGCGCTTGACCACCCTCTTAAAAGCCTAATCGACTCAGTCCACCAGGGGCCAGCGCCATCCGTCTCATGTGGACCAGCATCACCCCGCCTCAGGCGGGCCAGAACAAAGCCCACATTCATTGCGCTCGCCTCCGTCTCATGTACTCACGTTGGTAGGTGCGATACCAGTCTGGGTGTGAAAGTCGATACCGCTGCTGCTTGGTTAGACTACCGGCTACCTCAGCAAGGTCGTCTAACGCCTCTGTTAGTCTACTCTCTGAGTCGGGTGTTAGTCTACTGGTGGGCTCCGTTAGTTCACGGGCATGCACTGTCTCAACTGTTGGCTTATCAACGGCCAGTTGTGGACAATCAGCTACATTCCAGTGCGTTGCGCCGCTGTAAGCCCGCCCACACGTCGGACAGCCTGTTTTTGCCAAGTTCTGTACTCCTACACCACACAGGGTGTTTACTCCTCTGTACGGGGCTCCTGTGGCGCTGCTATAGCCAATCGTTCCTTTTGAACCTCGGCTCTAAGCTGCTCCAGGGGCATACGCTTGTACAGCTCCGCCCTGGCCTGCGCCGCCACCCACTCGTCTGGAGAGCCACTGACGTGCTTGGACTCGCTGCGATCCACAATCCAGCCATTTAGCCTCTGGACCTGTTGAGCAGCGGTTAAACGGTCACGCATGGCGTCAGAATCATTACTGATTACAGACCAAAGGAAGGCATCCATATCATGTTGAGTTCTGTTGCTGTGCATGGCTCTAGTAGCCTGTAAAGCCTTCAATGCAGATGCTATATAAGGTTTATTGAGGTTCTCATAGCCAACGGCGGCTAGTGTTACGTCCGTGCCTTTGTAGCCTGCTACACGAGCTGATTCGGTGCCGTTGCCTGTCTTATTGTAGTGTTCGACGAATAGCTCTTGTTTGCGGGTTAGTACGGGCATTAGCTAGCCTTTGCGAGTCATTGGATGGTGGAAGACGATGTAAGTCTTGCCGTTGAGTTTGATCTTTATGGTGTCCTTCGTCATGCCCTCACTCCGTTTCTAACGAGGTGAATAGTGTGTGAAGATCGCCAGTTCTTTGACTTGTTTAGCCAGGTTGTCGAGTTTACGGTCTAGCTCGTAAGCCCAGAATGGCCCCCCCTGGTTGTCGTGGCGAGCCCACCAATGCCTACGACACCGCTCAACGCTTCCTTCACCCTCAAAGCCCTTGCCACAATCACCGCATTGAATATAATCAGCGTGAATACTCTCAAACAC
>SDBU01003152.1_pt1 | contig 21187 bp, 17 predicted proteins | sample 2277071 | NCBI WGS metagenome assembly SDBU01 (sample SAMN10397929, study PRJNA504765) | marine sediment metagenome | isolation source: marine sediment core GS08_GC12, 126 cmbsf | place: Arctic Ocean: Gakkel Ridge, Loki's castle | collected 2008
GGGTGCTGAACGTATCATACTTGCTAGAGAATTATCCCTTGAAAAGATTAAAGAGATAAAAAGAAATCTTATTAAAACTGAAATTGAAACTTTTATTCATGGAGCGATGTGCACGTCCGTCAGCGGCCGATGCTATTTTTCTCAAGATATTTGTGGAAGTGAAGAAAAATCAGCAAACAGAGGAATGTGTGAACAACCATGTAGAAGAAAATGGTGGCTTCGTGAGGAAAATGGAGCAGAATATATATATGACGGTGTAAGATTTCTAAATTCGAGAGATTTGTGCACAATAGCATATATTCCTGAATTAATAGAAGCAAAAGTGGATGCTTTCAAAATTGAGGGGAGGATGAAAAACCCACATTACGTTGAAGTTGTAGCAAAAACTTATCGGGAAGCAATTGAAGCACATTATAATGGTACATTTACTAAAAGAAAAGTAGGAAGATGGGTGACTGGATTAAAAAAAGTATATAATAGAGGTTTTACTCCAGGTTTTTATTTTAAAAGGATGACTGAAGAGGATCATCAACACAAATCACCATCAAATTTGTCCCATTATCGATACATAAAAGTGGGGCAAATTGATAAATATAATCCGAGTACTGGTTTCGCAAATATTACATTAGATAATGGATATCTTACTCAAAATGATGATTTAATCATTATGGGCAAGTATACAGATACTTATATTCATCAAGAAGCAAAGATAATTAAATTCAAGGAAAAAAAAGTGAATATAACTCCACGAGGTACTAAAGTAAAGCCATTACTCGCAGAATTAAAGATTGATGGGAAAGCCATTAGTGATGGGGAGGATAAAATTTACATTTTTACCGATAGAACCTATAAGACAAGAAAATATTCCTTATAAAATTGTAGCTATTGGGATTCTTAGAATCTATGATAGGTAAAAGCATCTAAAAGAAAAATTTAAGAAGATAAATTTTTATAATAATCTCTAAAATAATACATCAAGCGAACTATTCTTTTTCCTTCCTCAGTAATGTAATATTTAATTGGTCTTCCATCAACAATTTTAAGATATAGTCTTGAAATTTCTCTATTTTCAAATACATAGGTACTTCGCATTGCAGTTCCTAATCCTAAATACCTTTTTATCTCCTTTCAGGCGACTCCGTCTTGTTTTCTTTTCGACCTAGAAATTTCATAAAGTGTAATTAAATATCTCATAAAAGTATCATGTCTGTCTAGTTGTGGCTTTAATGGATTTTTAATTGATTCTATATAATATACAAGATTTTGCTCATGTTTTCTTATAGTATTTTCATTATCTTCAAGAATTTTATTAATCATATTATCGATATTTTTGTGGAAGATTTTATGAACAGTGATAATATAAGAGAGTTTGTAGGAATAAGTTTTTTTTCGAATAATTTATTATCTCCAGAGGCTCCTTTTATATGATGTATTCCATGATTTAATAGTTCAACAGATCCAGTTATCCAGATATTTTTTGCCATTTTAATCCTCTAAATATATAAAATTTTAATCTAACTAAAATATTAATTAGTATTTTCAGAAAATTGATCAAATTTTTTCTTTAATTTAAGTAAATTTATTGAGTTTGATAAAATTCCTAAGCATTCTGCAGCCTCTGGAAAAAACAATAATTTATGGATTAATAAATTCCGTGCTAATTTGATATATAACAAAAAATTACTTTGATATTCTTTTTTGTCTTTATCAATAATGCCTTTTTTAATACATTCTTCCACTATTAATTCAATAAAACCCTTTTTATTCTTTCTAATTTCGTTTTCTTTAATTAATTCTTCATCAATATCAAATTTATCAATTGTGTAAGAAATCACACGACTGGCAAACAGAACTGAACAAAGAGTATCTCCACTTTCAAAAAGTTCAATTGATTTTTCTATATTTTTTATTATTCCTAAGTCGAAAATACCTATTTTTTTAAAATCCTCTTTTAATGAATCCAATCTATTTTTTAATTTATACGGAATAGTCTTTTGCTTTTTCTCTTCTTCTAAAAGATAAATGATTTTTTCACATTCAGCTATAACCGTATACAATTTTCCAAAATCATTGAAAGGTTCTCCTGAATAGCTGATTGAACTAAGTATATTTTCCCTTGGATTATCTAATAATTTATTAACTGATGATAAATTTTTATTAAAAGTCCCAAACAAGCTATCTAATATGTCTCCTCTAACTTCTTGATAGGCAAATTTTATACCAGATTTTTTTATTGTTTGTTCAAGTACTTTTTCCGACTGCTTTTTTATCGATTTATATAGTGCTTGAAATCCTTTTTTCTCTTGTTTTTTCTTTTGTTTAGCATCGTTCATCATAATTTGATTTCTCCATCTTTATTTTACAAATTGTCATAATTTTTAATAAATTTTCGGAAAATGATGTGTATAGAATGCTAGAATTAAAAAAAAAGAGCTGGGCTTCTTTGATAACGAAAAATGTTTTTCAAAAAAACTCATTAAGAAACTGTTGAGCTTAAGAAGTGTCTCCTCAATTATTACTTTATTTAGTTTTATTCTCTAAGAAATTTTTAAAAAAAATATATAATTAGACATTTAAATAATCGAGTTCAATTATACTGTCTAATCATGAAACAAAGATTTAAAAAAATCTCGAATTTCTAAGTCAGTTTTGTTTCAATTTGTTTCTTCCTGTAATCCATTTGATTATTGTCTTATTCAAAATGTCTTTCAAAGTATATCGATATTTTTTAAGATAAGAAGGCGAAAACTTGTTAAATCTCTGCCTTAGCAAAATTGAATGCTAATTCTTTAAGTTTTGATTCTAATATTAAATCGGGTTTCAAACCTTTTTCTTTAAGAAGTAACATATTTTTAATATCATTATCATCAATAACAAGAACATAATATTTATCAAACCTATTTTTATTATAAATTTCTCTTAATTGCTCTAGCTCTTTCTCCTTATTTTCAATTTTTCTACAGATTATGATTCCAAAATAGCCTTTCTCATATGAAAATCTTCCAACTATTTGGTCATAATGAGGATTCTCTAAATCATGTGATAGATTCTTAGATTCAAATATAATATAAGGACAAATGATATTATGATTACTTCTGATTTCTGAGAAGAATCCTTTTACACTATTATTTTTTGCCACGATATCTATTCTTTTTTTCCCTAGATTTATTGGATTTTCATTTTGAAAATTTGTTAATTGGGCTCCAAATAAATCTTTTAAGACAATTTCGATAAATCGATGATATTTATGGGCATCTTTGAGACCGGGAGTAATATTATTCAATTTTTCAATTTTTTTATTAATTTCAACTATTGTCTCTGGAATCATTTTATATTGAATCAAAATCTTCCAAATCTCATTTTTTTCTTCTTCTAAAAAACGTTCGGGTTTCCAATCCTCAACTGTCTTAAAAACATCTCTTTTTAGAAATATTTCATCCTGTACGATTAAAATATGCATAGTTGAAAATAACTCTATGCGATCAAGTGTTTTTAAGTCATTATCAAAAATATCTAGAATTTTCAATTGTAATAAATAATCACTCTTATCAAACTTGAATTTATATTGATTGTTAATAAGAAAATTATCAATTTCCTGATCATCCGGGGTAATAATATGAGTTTTATGATCTTTATTTATGTGTATTAACCCTTCATTTTCAAAATAGTCAAGATCGCCATTTAGTTCATAACTATAAGGACCATAATGATGTTTATCATAATGATAATAAAGATCATGTACTTTATAATAAGAAAGAAAATAAATGTATTTTTGGAGAAATGTCTCTCCTTTAATATTTCCAAGATTTTTTAAAATATTTAATAGAGATATTCTTTTATTTAAAGTCATAATTACTGAAATATTTAAACATATCTTTTGAGGTCTAAAATCATTATCTCTATATAAATTCAAAGACTATATTGAATTTTTAAAAATTACGAAGAAAATATGAAAAAATTATAAAAAACAAATTAATTAATATTAATAGCACATCAAGATAGTTTCTAAAACGTATCGAGAAGCTATAGAAGCTTATTACGATGGAACATTTACAAAAAAAAAAGTAGGAAGATGGGTCACTGATTTGAAAAGAGTTTATAATAGAGGATTTACCCCTGGTTTTTATTTTAAAAGAATGACAGAAGAGGATCATCAACATAAATCACCATCAAATTTATCTCATTATCGTTATATAGAAGTGGGTTATGTTAAGAAGTTTAATCAGAGGACTGGTTTCGCAAATATTACATTAGACAACGGATATCTCACTCAAAATGATGATATAATCATCATTGGTAATAATACCGATACTTATATTCATCAAAACGCAAAAATAATTAAATTCAAGGAAAAAAAAGTTAAGAAAACTCCACGAGGTACAAAGGAAAACCCTTTACTCGCAGAATTAAAAGTTGATGGAAAAGTGGTTAGTAATGGGGAAGACAAAATCTATGTTTTTACCGATAGAACCTATAAGAAAAGAAATTATTCTTTATAAAGTAGGAAAAATTGAAATCCTTGAAATCAAGGGTAGAATAAGGCATCTAAAACTAAAATTTAAGGAGATAAATTTTTAAAATAATCTCTAAAATAATACATCAAGCGAACTATTCTTTTTCCTTCCTCAGTAATATAGTATTTAATTGGACTTCCATCAACAATTTTAAGATATTTTCTCGAAATTTCTCTGGTTTCAAATACATAAATACCTCGGCTTGCAGTTCCTAATCCTAAATAATTTTTTATTTCCTTTCGAGTTACTCCGTCTTGCTTTCTTTTTGATCTCGTAATTTCATAAAGTGCAATTAAGTATTCCATAAAAGTCACGTGTCTATCACGTTGTGGCTTTAATGGATTTTCAATTGATTCTATATAATATACAAGATTTTGCTCATGTTTTCTTATAGTATTTTTATTATCTTCAAGAATTTTATTAATCAAATTTGGTTCATCATAGATTTTATCTATAATTGATAAATCTTTATGAATAACCCTATGACAATTAGAGCAAAGATACCCTCCTTTTTGATATCTCTTCTCCATTTCTTTAACAATCTCAGAGCAAGGAAAGGTTCGATATAAATATTTAATTGTGTATTTCTCCCTTTTCTTCCTTTCTTCTGGCGTCAGTTCACTTTTTTTAATTAAATGACTATACTCAAATGCAGGTAGGTGATCTTTCGTGTTAAATTCTCCACAAACAAGACAAACGCCTCCATGAATACGATCAATGATGTATCTCTCTTTTAGAAAGTCGATGACATACTTTCTTACATTAAGTCTTCTTTCATTTATATTTTGGTCTCTCACTATCTGACGTCCGGGTAATGGTTCAGGTAGGGAAAAATTATCTACACATATCTTTACAAGAATATGAATAATTTCAGCAGGTAGGTCAAATATATCTTTATAAGGAAACTCTCTAGGTATGTTTTCCCAACTAATAAGTTTTTTAAAATTTTGAAAATGAATCGCATTTATAATGCTATGATGGCTTGTACATTTTAACACTACTGATTCGTTTTCTATTTTTTTAATCAAGTCTCGTAAAAAATTTGGATTGCCTCGATCATTAACGAATAATCTATATAGTTCATTAACAGAGTATCCCTCTAATCTCATATCCTCGTGATGAAATTCTTTAGACCTTATTCTCGGAAGTGATGTATTTACGGTAAAACCCTTATTTAAACATTCGGGACATATAGCTATCCCATTTACACAATAATAGTACTTTCCTTTATAAATATGTTTCATTACGTAAAGTTTGATTCGACTTCCAACTACCCTTTTCCTAATATGTCCTGTGTCATCAGCGCTTGATGCCCAACCCTCTCCTGTCTTTACCCGAGTAGGGAAATAATCGGGATATTTCTGTTTTAAGAATATAAAAATATTTAAAATTGTTTTAGCAAGAGTATTTTCATTTGTATACATATTTATACCTTTATCAATTAAAAACCTGCTAAAATCCTGGGCAGAAAAATCGGCATCAATTATCTTATGAGATTTATTTGAAACTATTATTAATTTTATGAGATTAAATAAATCAGAAAAATATTTAATAAATATATCCGAAAAGTTAGTTTTCATATCTTGAAGGATTTCTAACTTTCCTCTTAATTTTCCAAGCAAGTTTTGTTCTTCTATTGTTAATTTTAATTGTCTTAATACTTCTACATTATTGAGAGAATCAAGAGAATTTAACCTATGTGATTCTAGAATGATCTCCCCTAACCGTAAAACAAACCTAGATGTATCAATCTCTCTTAAATGCGAAATAAGTTCGGATAAATCACTCCTCGCATCTATTAACTGATTAAAATAATAAACAGATAAAATTCTTCTTGCCTCTCCTAACTGAGCATTGTTAAAATCAAAATCTAATTTTGGTGCTAAATTTTTAAAATATTGATATTGTTTTCCAATGGGACTTTTAGACACTCCAGCTTTCTTTGCTAAATTTTCTATACTAATCTTGGGCATTTTATTATTTGATTTCAAGACAGCATAAATAATCGCCGCCGCTTGTGTATATGGACTTGAGTTTTTACGTATTGTAATTTCATTTCTTTTTGCTCGTGAAATATGCTTGTTTAATATCGTCTCGGATTTTAATAAGATAATTTTTTTCTGTTCAATCGAACATTCAATTGAATTGGTTAGTTTTTTAATTTGTTCAATTACTTTTTGTTTAAAATTAGGTATCTTGAGAGTAAGCGTTGAAATGGTCTCATTGTCTTCTTTTGTATGTTTCATGGAAATTGATTTTTCCTTTTTAATTATTTTTCCCTCATTATTTATTAACTCCACGGATTCTGATGAGGAGCTATTTTCTTCTTCATTAACATATGTCTCAAATGATCCACAAAAATCTTTATGATCAAGATTCGGTTCTGTTTTAAATCTTTGTGGGTGCAATGAACAATTCTCTTCCATTTCATAAACGTTATTCCCAATATCGCTTAGAACATTTTTCTTAGTAGAATCCAAATTTCTCTCAGGTTTTTTTATTTTCGATTCGCGTTTTTTACAAATATTTTTTTCTTCGTAGTCCATAATGTTTATATAAAATATTCTAAATTTAAATTTATGCAGTTTTATGCGAATATGTGTTAATATGCGTTAGTATTTTCCTCTCAAACGATTTTGCCTTTATAAATAACTTAAGGATCTTTATTGAATTTTGTCTTTATAAGTATTTAGTAAAATTTGTGAATAATCATAATCAAATAATACCTAATACTACTGTAAAGTATTGACATAAAATATATTATTGTAATAAAATGTTTTATACGATAGATTAAAAAGACTAGTTTCTCATATAACTTAATTTCATTAATTCAAAATCTTCTGTTAAGAGTTGTAACCTTTGATTAATGTTATTTTTTCCATTTTATATATGATTTTTAGAAAAAAAATACAATGTAAAATTATAAGAAAAATTTCTCCTTTTGAAATGAAAGTAGAAGATTGTTTCCCAATTTTTGGAAAAGAAGTGTATTTTTTCATTGTTCTGAGTTCTTTATTTACTTTTTTTTCTCAGTTTTACTTTCAGTTTCTCCAATTTCATATATTTTCCTTTAACCGTGATATTTTTGAGATTTGTTAGGATTGCTGTTTTCTTCCTCGCATTTAGTAATTTTTATTACTCGTAATGTGTTATTTTGGATATAAGGATGAAATTCAAATTTTGAAATTTTAAATATCTAATTAATATATATAATAATTAAGAGAAATAATTGGAAAACTGAGTCAACAATCAATGAAAAAGAAAATTAAGAAAAATATAGTTAAAACAAAGAAAAATCAACAAAGACATAAGGGGAAGGTTAGAAAATTTTTAAATAATTTAAAAAAATATAGTTTAATTTATCTAATGATTTCTTTTGTAGTTTTTTTATTAATTTTAACATTAGTGTTTTCAGTTTTATTGATAATTTGTCCAATTGAAGAAAAATTTTTTGAGAAATGGATGACGATGTTTGGACTTATTACAGCATTAATTAGTGGTCTTATTGCTTTAATAATTCCTTTTCAAATGAATAAAATAAAAAAACAAGAAAGAAAGCAAGAAAAAAAAAAAGTTATTGAAAGAATAATCCAAATAGTCTATGAAATTATGGATTATAATATTAATAATGATAAAAAACAGTCTTCAATATTTTCTGGAATTGATTATATTAAACATAATAAAATCTTATTACACAATTTAAATATATCGTTAAGAGAAAATAGTACTAAAGGTGTGGATGGACTGAACATACCTATTCCGCCTCGAGAAATATATGATATCATAGTATATGATAATTTAACAATAAGAATCACTATTATTGCTACTCTCAAGGGAAAAAATTTCTATGAAATAAAAAAAATAGAGTTCTATGATAACAAGGAGAATAAGGTTATTGATAAAATTCAAGCTAAAAATATTTTCAAAAATTACTCATTTAACAAATATTAAAATTCAAGTGATTAGATTATCTTTTCTCTTCTACTATTATTATATTATTATTTCAATCGCTAATTTCATGGATTCCAAACACTTTTTTAATGTTTTTTTTACTCCTGGAAACTTATCTCCTAAATAAATATAATCTTCTCGTTGTACGTCTAAATAAGTCCGTATTAAATCTTTCACAATGGAATCTCTGATAAACTGTTTAGGTTCAATCTCGATGGTTTCACAATAAATATTTACAGCTTGTGCAAATTTTTGCGAGAGTCGAACTGTGAATTCGGTACTACCATCCTTATTTCTAACAATAACTACTTTCTTAATAGTATACCACCTCGTTAATTTGATTTAAATTAAGTCTTCTTCATGGATTCGTTGGATTGATTTTACTATTTTTGAAAAATTCTTATATGTAGCAAGGAAGTCATAACAGCCTTCTTTAACAATATCTATTAAAATATCTATTTCCTCGTTTATAGTATCTACAATAAACTTTTCAGGGATTTTTGGAATTTCATCGCAAACATACTCAATTGCCTCTGAAATTGAGAAAGGAAATTCTGCTTCAACTTTTATATTTTTTTCAGGTTCCTTATGGGGAATGTTATGTGGTTGTACGGCAACCAATTTTGACACATCGTAATATCTGCCAATGGTATCATAATCTTCATCCCCTAAATCATCACCAATCTCGTATAAATAGGACCTAACGGTAAATACGATAAAAGTATTTAATTCTATATTAAAGACTTCGCAAAATGCCCGAATCTTCCCATCTGTACATTCATCAAAATATAGCTTATATTGTTTCTGGTTTTTCTCTTGAGAAAAATTTAGCAGCATTCCATTATGGTTATTTTTATTTTCTAATTCAATTGATTTTTCGATAATTATCTCACCCTTAACATTATTTTCAAATCTCCATTCAAATTGATTGGGATTTTTTCCATATTTTCCATAAATCGGTAGATTTTTATATTTTCGTTTGAAATATAATAAAATAACAGAATATTTAAATATATGTGTTATATGGAAATTTTTACATTTTAACCGTTTAATACAAATATTTTTAATAACTTGAATTATTGATCAAATTATGCCAAAACAGAAGAAAGATATTGAGATTCGCTTTGTGCTCAAAGAAGATAGAGATACCACCGTCTATAATGATTTTATAGAAGCTAGAGATTATTTTAAAATTAAAGACAATGAAGTTGCAAAAATGCTTTTAATAAAAGGTATAGAAATATGGTTCAGAAAAGAATTAAAAGGTGAGAATTAAAACCTATTTTTACAGGATTTAACCTTATTCTAAATATATAAGCCACATTTTGAGTTGTCCTTCTTAAACCTTGGATTAAACTTTGAGAATTTAAATAGTTATATTGACGATTTTCAAAAAAGAGAGATATATCGCTTATTATCTCGGTAATCCTAACCTTAATTGTCATATAGATGCTGTACATTCTAAAAACCCGCGAAGGGATATTAATTCAAAAAGACTTATCACAGAGATAATAAAAAATACTTATTGCAGTGGTATTTATGCATTAATTTCAAGAATAAAGATGGATATAAATAGACCAATGGATGAAAATAATAAACCCACAATACTAGAATATCGTGAAACTATATTATTTTAAATTGAGTAATAAGTAAAAGATACATTTTTTAAACCAAAATTCATCAATCTAAATCAGATAACACCCTATATTCAATTATTTCAAGTTTTTTGGAAGGTATTTTTGTAAATTTATCTTTAAAAAACAATCTTTTTTCAGTTGTTTTCTGACAAAGATTGACTTCAAAATCATTAAATATCTTCTTTAATAAACTATTATGGATTGATAATCGTGTTCCAAAAGATAATTGTTCCCTACTATAAGAGTCATCAACATCTCCTTCTTTCCATTCTTCAAATTTTATTAGTCTATTATTTTCTAATAATAGGTCAAAATCTTTGAAATTCAAATTATAATTATATCTTAAATATTCTGGAAGTGTTGCTAATATGTGATAACCAAAAAATGTAAAAAAATTGTAATGTAATATCAGAATAGGAAGAAAATTGTTAATATCTCTGGGAATTCGTTTGATATTTTTCGAGAGAAAGTCGCGCGCTTGGTCTAATGTTATTAATTCGTTATTACTAAATCTTTTTAGATTTTGAATGCAATAACACCCTTTTTCAATATTCTCCATTAGTGGAGTGAAGGGTCTTTTAACTAGACTTGAAAAGGTTTCTAAATGCATTCTATATGGAATATCATAGTTACGATCAATTGAAAGAACTCTATACTCATATAAAGTTATCCACTCATTTGTAATTTTTTCGCATATCAAATTCTTTTTATTTATATTTGAATCATCCATCCATTCATCTTCATCGATTAATAACGGTTTTATATCATCAGGTCGTTCCTTTATCATGGAAAATTCAAAATTTGGATCTGCTAATTGTAAAACTCTCCATAATCCCTCTTTTATATCAAATGAATATATTTTTGTTTTTAGTAGATTATCAAGAATATTATTAAATATCATAAAGACCTCTAAATTAAAACTTGTCATAATTGGGACATAAGGGAATCCTTGAGGGTGAACATATCCTTTCCATTCATTTTCTAATCTCTTTAACTCCTGCTCTATCGACCAGTTCTTTTGAAGAAGTGTTTGTTCAATCTTTCCAAGAATTAGATTTATATCAAGAGACAATAAATCACAACAAGATTTAATTTGAATCTTATATATTTTTATCATTTTTTTATTATAGAATTTAAGGAAAATTCTCGATGGAGTTGATGTAAAATTTATCTTCTCAGTTTTAATTTCATTTGGATTATATCGATTTTGTGCCTTCTTTAATCTCTCTTCGACTTTTTGAGAAAGATTTTCTTTAACTTTGATAAGTTGAAGAGTTTTAATAACCAGCATTTGATTTTGAAAACAATTCTCATTTAGAAATTTACATAGTTGTTCAATAAAATCAAGGAGATATTCTGGCTTTCGATTCGCAATCATAAAAATTATAGTCAACAATCTAGTTCGCTTTATCTTTATTGATGTATTCATGCTCTTAAGAAAAATTGGAAGACATAAATTTGGTCTTTTTATACCTAATTCACAAAAAACTCCTAATAATCTCCTTCCTAATTCAGTATCCTTAGTGGATAATTCGTCTACAAGAAAGTTTATTGCCAAATCATTAAAAGTTTCATTCTGTTTGAAGTAATCCTTTAACCAATCATACCTATTTTCAATTGGTAAATGACTAATTAAATCATTACAATACTGCAAATAATCTTTGTATAAAACTCTTAAATCTTCAGTTTTATTTAAAATTTGTAATGCATCAGCAATTAAAGAAGGAACTTGATATCCACTATATTTTTTAAGTATATGATACACAAGCTTTAACACAAGATTTTCTGCTCTCTCTTTATCATATCTAAAAATAATTTCAAAATATTTCTTTACTCTTTTCCATCTTTGCCAATCCCAAGTATCTAAATATGCTTTTTCAAAACAATCCAAGGCATGTTTAATTTCTCCCACTTTTAATAACTTATTCCCAAGATTTTCTAGAATAATAGTATTTACCCAGTTATTCTTATTTAACAGATATTCTTTAATTGAGAATAGAATATCTATATTTGTAGCTTTTATTACATGATCTTCCAATATTTTTTCAAAAGAACTTGGTTTATAAAATTCCTTATTTTGTTTTTTTAATCTTTGTACAGTTTCTTTATACTCTAAAAATGATTTTTTTATAATTGATTCAATATCTCTAATTAACACTACCTTTCCATCAAGCGTGTAGGATTTGGGTTCTATATTCGGATTTTCTGTCTTGGTCTGCTTAACAATTATTTTGTTATAATTAAGATGTTTATATTTTTCAAATTTTGAATTTAAATTCTCCCAATAACGAGGGGGAATATTCAATTTAACATAATGATCTAATTTAAATTTAAAATTTTTAAAAACCTGGGAATTACCAGAGTTCTGAATAATTTCTACAATGTGTTGTCTTGTATTAAATACTTGTTTAAAATGTCGGCCATTATCGGAAAAATCATTAGCAAAGACAGAGCTTAAAGCCCAGAGAACTTCTTCATCACCACTCTTTATTTCCAATATTAATGACTCTAAACAATCTTGCCATTGCCATCTCGCTTTACTTTTAGAATATAAAGTTAGAAGTTTCATTGCAGCACTAATATTATATTTGGCAACTTTTTTAAAAATGTAATTTGGCAAATATCGTGTCTCATCACCATCTGTCAAATATGGCATCCAATCAACAATTTCCAAAATATGGGCACATCTTTCTAAAGAAGATTCAGGAAAATGGTCATTTAAAAATCCCATAATATCAATTAATTCAAACAGAGTGGGATCTTTATGATACCCATATATTAAACTAGCATTTAATCCATCTTGAAGGTATTCATTAGCTTCATTTTTTATACCACATTTTGCTGCGATTAAGGATAATTTGAGAAAATGTTTAACACGATTTCCACCCTTAATTGACAAAGAATTTTTAAATTTATTCTTACAGATTTGTAAAAGTTCTAATAGAAAGAGTTTGCACTCAGGAATCGAAGTTAAATTATCATATAATTCTAATTCAAATATATAATCTTCATAAGTTTCACGTATTCCATATTGTATTGTCCATAAATTCGATTCTTGTAAGGATTTAATTTTTTCAAACCAATCTTTTAATCTATCTGAATATTGTTTGGCAATTATTTTGGTAATTAAATATAAACTTTGGCTTAATTCTTCTCGACAACTCCTTAATAAACTAATAAAATCATAATCATTATTTTTTCTTTTTAACTTTAAAAGAATATCTATACAACGATTTGCCTTATCAAACCAATCAGTATCTTCTTGTTTTAGAAAAGAACTTATACAAGATCCAAGATTAAGTAAATACAATAAATAATTATTCCACCAGGTTTCATTTGATTCAAGAGAAGTCGTTAAATCCTTTATAAACGCCAAATTATTAATATATGCAATTGAAATTAATTTCCAGCGAGCCACCGATAAAATTGTATTATTATGATAAATATGTTGAGGAGCAATAAAATCTGCTTTTGATATATTTCCTAACAAACTTTCAACTAATTTTGAGGAGATTCCTGCTAGGCATGCAAAATAAGCAAGTTCTGGATTTGACTCAGGATTAAATTTAGCATTATATTCCTCAAGTTCATTTTTTAATAACTCTTTTTTTCCATAAAGAACTAAAGCTCTTATTATGTAATATGGAATTAATTCTTCTGGGATATCATTTTTATAGTTCTTAATTTCTTTCCAAGATTCAGGATTTTGAAATTTAACAATTGCTTTGATATACATCTCTAATTGTGGGCAACCTTCTGGTTCATAAGTATTATTACCATCAATACCATTACAATAATGAAATTGAGAAAGAAACTTTAATTCTGCCTTATAGGATTTTGGGAAAGTGCCTAAACAATAAGCGAATTCTATCAGATTTTCTCTGTTCATTATTTCTTCCAATGTGTGTTTTTGAAAAAAAGTTTTAAATAATTGTTCGCTTAATTCCAAATAGTTATGATTAATTAATTCTCCAATTATATTTATTGCAACCTTATAATCGATGAGCCACTCATTTTGATATACAGAGTAAGAGTAATTAATTAGAAAATTAATCTTTTTCATTGAAATCAGGATTTTTGATAGTAAAACCCAGTCTATATAATTTTCTACACGTTGTTTTGTTTTTAATCGAAGAAATCCTAATTTGCTTAGTGCTAATAAGTTTTTCTTTTCTTTTGCTGCTTTAATAGCCCAATAAAAAGCACTTTCAATATCTTTAATTGAACGAAAACGACTTAAAGCAATTTCAACAAATTCTTGATTAACCTTTTCTATAATATAATCGTAATCTTTTGATTTGAACGCATATTCAAAAATATGACTAAACCACTCATCAGTATATTCTAATGATTTTAAATTCTTAGTTATATCCTTTATAATCTTTAATATAGAAAATTCACTAAATTTGGATAAAATAAATTCTCTAAAACTATTATGAAATATTGAAACTCGATTATGATTTTTTTTTAATAGATGTTGTAATAGTTGGTACGAATCTAGAAAAATTGATTGCCTTATTTCTTTTTGATAATTAAATAAATTCGAAATTTCTACAGGAAAACGTAAACAAGCTAGTACACCACATAAATATCTGACATCTCCTTTTCCATATTCAGTAAATTCATTCCATAATATTTCATAATAACTCTTTATATCTCCATTTACGATTGCAGGGATATTTTTTAATTTATCTGAGATATTTTCTTCATTTTTTAGTAGATCTGCTATATATTTTAAATAAATTGGTAATCCTTCACTTTTTTTATGTATTTCTTGAATATTTTCCTCAGTTAATAATTTAAATTTATATTTTTGAATTAAAAAATCCCTTGTTTTATTTAAATCAAAGAGACTTAAATTTATGTGACGATCTTTATTATCTAAACATTTTTTTAGAAAATATGGCCAATTATGCAACTCCTGAGTTCCTACAACAAATATTATCCCATTAGGTATATCTTTTGGGATTGCATTTAAAATATGATTATGGACTTTTGTTTTATTTTTTTCAACATGATCAAGACCATCTAAGAAAATAATAATTCTTTTATTATTTTCTATTGAAAATTTTCCCAGAATCTTCAATATTTTATAAAAGTTAATCTCGCTATAATCAAATCTTCTATTAAGAATACTTGAAAATCGATTTTGAAGAGTCATTAATAGGTTTATACGTAAAGATTTAGCTTGGAGCCTAATGTTCTGAGTATTTTCATTAATATCTACGAAACAATAATATCTAATAATTTCATCATTTGTTATTTTTTCTCTATTATTAAAATACATGGATAAAGAAGTTGATTTGCCACTTCCAGGTAATCCAGTAATAATAATATAACCATAATTGATTTTTTCTAATGCTTTATCAAGATTTTCATATAAATCTGTTCGTTTAATGTAAATAGATTTATCTATTTCAAAATTTTGGGTTAATAAATATCTACTTTGTAAAGTTAAAAATAAATCTTTAAATAATTCTTGAGTTATTGGCTCATGTCTATTAATAGCATAATCTTCAAATTTTTCTTTTAAAAAATTAAATATAGAGTGATCATTAAAACCAAGTTGGTGATCAAGTAAGTTTCCTTTAATATATTTAATTAATTTTTGTAAATCTAGTTCCTTTGTTTTAAATTGAAAACAACTTAAGAAAGCTTCAAAATCTTTATCAGTTAATTGTGTAGTTTTTTGTAAAGCTGTACGAGTTTCACGCCGGTTTGTTCTTACATTTCCTTTTACAAAATTTTCTGTAAAATATCCATTTTCATCAATTGTCTTAACTAATTGATATGATAAAGAGTGATTTGTGATTAACAGAATTTTTAATTCTTGAGTTGGATATTTTTCTTTTAGAAGTTTCCAACTATCTGAAAATTTTTTAAAATATACTCTTTTCTTATTAGGATCTTTTTCATCAATGAAATCTTTAAGTTCATAAGAATCATTTGGATTTATAGCGTATTTAATCTGACATGCATCAATTTTATTCTTATAAAAAAAAATAGAATCGTCTAAATTACCCACATTATATAATTCCATTAGAAGCTCAAAATTTATATTTTTAATATAAAATTCTAATGCAAATCTTAATGTCATAAGATCTTGGTATTGATCTCCTTTTCTTCTTGAGCTTCCTCTCTTTTTTTTTGAAATACTCATGTAGAAACTTCTTTTAGATCATTTTTGGATTATCTTAATTTTAACAAACAGTTATTTATATGTAATTTTAAATTATTAAAATTTTTTAATAACAATATAATTAATAACATTATCAATGAGGACAATGTATATCTAAATAAGCTCGTTTTTATAACTATATGAAATAGCATTTTCCTTTCCTAACTTTTTCATATCAATTATTGAATATCTCTTATTATATTTTGTTTTATCACCACAGATTAAAAGACAATTTTATCTTTCATACAAATGAAATGATAAATTACTTATATCTTTTATTTTTCTTTTACATCTAATGCATTCAAACCAACCATTTCCTAATCCATGGATATTTTTCATATGATTAAACAGAATAGATGGATTTTCATATTTTTTCTTGCAATCCTTTATTAATAAGGTAATAAAAGAAGATCAAAAACACTTTCATTATTAAAAAGATTAAATTATTTAGATACCCACTAATATCCTGATTACAAGAAAAAAGAAATTATGTGAATTGGATTTTGGTTTCTGCTTAATAAGAACGAATTATAGACTCATATAATAAATTATTGAAAATTAAGATCTTAGTGAAGTATTATGGTTGATATTTCATCTCAAGCTTTCAGAATGGCGTTATGGGAAACTTATAATTATAAATGTTTTTATTGCGGTAATATAATTTCCCAAATCGATAATATGGAAGTTGATCATATTATACCTAAGAAGTATAAGGAGAAACCAGCTGAATTTCAGAAACTGAAAGATATTTTAAAATTAGATGAAAATTTCGATGTTGATGAGTATTATAACTTAGTCCCCTCTCATCCCGGATGTAATAGAAGGAAATGGGATCGAATATCGGAAAAGATCACAACTATTTTCTACTTAAGCGAAGCGAGTAAATATGTGGAAAAGATAAAGAATAGGGAAGAAGATTTGAATAACAATATTTCTTTATCAAAAATCAAGTACTCTATAACGATAGCTCTGAGAAATGAAATTGATGTAAAAAAAGTTAAGGAATTTAAGTATGAAGTTGATAAAAAATTTAATGATTTGGCGATCCAAACAGAAGATAATAAGAAAATTCTCCAAAGGAGTCTATTCAGAAAAAGATTAGAAGATGATTTGCATAAAATTCAATCTATAAGTCTTGAAAACCTACTAATTGAAATGGATATACCTGTAAATAATAATTTATTTGCGGCAAATGAATTTATAAGACGAATCCAAGGATCAGATATAACGGAACAACTCATATTGATAAAGAAGATCATTAATTATTGTAATAATCGACCACATGCGATCTTTCGGGTTTCAATAGTCCATATAATTGCCCAATTAATAGATGATTCTGTCATCCTAGAGATCGAAGGAAAACCCTTTGATTTAATATCATATTTAAACAATCTTCTTCTAAATAATATTAAATATTGGAATTCAAATAATATTCAGTATGCTCTATGTCATTTAGATAATATAACTGTCCGACTCGCTAAAATCATGTCTATCAATTTATTTTTAAATAAAATTGTAGAAATGATTAAAATTATCAATCAAGAAAGAAAAGACAGGGAAATTCTTGAAAAATCAATAGATCCTGCATATATAATGCTAAATTACTACAATTTTTTTGGTGAAATGTTTTGGATAGATTTTTGCTCATTAAATAATGAAGAAGAAATTTGGGATGGTTATAGATTATGTCAATACGCTATTTCTTTAGTTAGTAAACTTCCATCAGGGAAATATCCTAAAGGAGAGGAGGACCTTACTCAATTTGAAAATTATGGGGGTACGTTTGATATGTATTGCTATGGCACATGGGACATAATGAGAAAGCATTCTGGAATATTAAGGGGATTAAATCAAGAAATTATTGATTTTATAAATTTAGAACATAATCAGGTTAGAACCAAGATACCCCCTCTAAATATTCCTAAAAAAGATATCATTCAACTAATCAATAAGTATAATCAAAAAAATATTGTTAAAGTTATTCTTTTGATCTTGAATATTCTGAAAGGATAAGTTATATTCTTCTCTTATTTTTTTTTTTTTATTATTAACTTATATTTATTGGATAATATTAAGGATAATAAAACTAAATAAAAAGACTATGAATCAATTTCAGAATGAATTGATAAAAAACGCAATTAAGAAATTAGGTAATGATATACATCTTATTTTTTTAGCATTAACACTAACAAATAAAAATACAGCAATAACTGATATAAGAAAAGGGTACTATAAAGAAGATCATCTTCTAAATGATTTAAATTTATACTTAACTCAAAAAATTCCGAAATTGAATTCAAAGATTGGATTATATTCTAAAACTTTTTAAAATAAATGAAAGTGTATTGTTTTAATCCATTTCAAGATATTTATAATAAATAATAGAAAATATAAAAAAATGCGGGAGAAATGAGATATATGATTGGAGTTTCAGCCGCGGAAGAAGATGTAGCTATTAATTATGATTGTAAATATATAGGTTTATTAATAGGAACCTCTTTATAAATAAATATTATATAAGGTGAGAAAATTCATTTCAATTATTAAGAAAAATATAGAACATATTGATTTAACTGATATTGAAGAATTAATTAACCAGAACGTTCGAGAATCCTCTTTAATTGAATATAAAGAAGCAGATTTTTTAAATCCAAGTAATATTGCTCTACAACAGCAATTTTGGAAATTAATAAAACGGTTATGTGGATTTGCTAATAATATGGGAGGTCTTTTAATATTAGGCATAAAAGAAGATGAAAATTCGTGTGCAGAGAGTATAACACCATTATATCAATCTAAGACTAGTTTAATAAATAAATTGCGAGGTCTTATACTAAGTCATACAATTCCTTCGATATCTTTAAAAATTAATGATGTTGATACAAATTCTAATAATCCGGACGAATATATTTTAGTTCTCAAAATATTAGAAGCTCCAGAACCAGTAATGTATATTAATAGTTCAGATAATGATAGTCATAAGTATTTCTTTCGATATAATGAAGATACGATTCCCGCAGATCATGCTACGGTTCGATTATTATTCTCAAAAAAAAGTATTGAAGAAAAATTAAATAAATATCTTGAAAGTAAAGATTATGGGTTAAAAATAGGAAATGAAGAAAATGTTGTTAGCTGGATTGCGATTCCCTATCAATTTCCTTTAGAAACATTTACAGAAATTAATTATACTACTATAACTACTTTAAGAGATCTTTATCAAAATCTATCGCCTAATGATCGATTTCATGCAATTTTAGGAAATGGGAGATTTTCCCATAATGGTATCTTGTTCTTATTTAGGCAACAATCTTTATATAATGGATTTTTTGAAATTAAAAGAGATGGATATGTTGAGTTTAAAACTTTTATCAAAATGGATCAAGAATTTTTAAATGAAAACTATATAATAAAAGATCTTGGTAAATTCATCGAATATCTCTTTCACTTTTATTCTTCTTATGATTATTTTGGGAATATAAGAATTATTTTATCTATTAAAAAAAGTGATATCTCATTCAAATTAGGGATAAAAGACATAGGTGGTGATTATATCTTTAATACTGCCAACAATTTTTCTCATGAAAATAAAATATATATAGAAAGAGTTGTTTCAACTAAAGATTTAGAATTAGACACAAATCGCTCAGAAATCTTCAATGATTTTAAAAAAGAATTACATGCATGTTTTGGAATACCTTAAGTTATGATTAAAAATTTGTTTTAATTCAAAAGATTGTCAAATTGGAATAGAGAACATGTATTAAGATAATTATTATAGAAAAGGAGGGCGAGAGGTCATAACTTCTTATATTTCTCGTTTAATAATCAAAGATGCTGCTTATTTTTCTTCTTGATATATTTAAATAACTTGAATTTCATGTAAATGTATAAATTTATTATAGAAATAGTTTCTAAGACGTATCGAGAAGCTATTGAGGCATATTATAACGGAACATTTACTAAAAAAAAGGTAGGAAAATGGGTGACTGAACTAAAAAAAGTCTATAATAGAGGATTTACCCCCGGTTTTTATTTTAAAAGGGTAACAGAAGAAGATCATCAACATAATTCGCCTACGAATTTATCACATTATAGATATATTAAAGTTGGTTCTATTGATGCTTATGATAAAAATACTAGATTTGCAACTTTAACATTAGATAACGGATATCTCTCTCAAAATGATGATATAATAATCATGGGAACAGAAACAGACACATATTATCACCAAAACATTAGTACTCTGAAATATCAACATAAAGTAGTTAAAAAAACACCAAGAGGGACAAAAGATAGAAAAGTGGTTGTAGGTCTAAAAGTCAATGATATTGTAGTTGGAAATGGATTAGATAACATATTTGTATTTACGGATAAGACATACCATAAAAAGAAATATTCATTATAAAAAAATAATAATAATTTGAAATATTTAGGTTGTTTAAATGGAAGAAAATAAAAAGAAAATAGTTGAGTCTATACCAAACTATAGTGAAGGAACAGATGGAGAAAAAGTTAATGTAATAGCTAATGAAATAAGAAAAGTACCTAATACTCGTATTGTCGATATTGAATATGATTCAGATTATAACAGAGCAGTTATTACATTCGTGGGAACACCTGAAGCGGTTTTAAAAGCAAATATAGAAGCAGCAAAAAAAGCTATAGAAATAATAGATATGAATTTACACAAAGGACAACACCCTCGAATTGGGGCTGTTGATGTTGTACCATTTGTTCCAGCTCACAATGTCTCTATGGAAGAATGTATAGAACTTTCTTTAAAATTTGCAGAAGCGATGGCTAATGAAGGTATTCCAATCTATCTATATGAAGAATCTGCTAGAATGTTAGAAAGGAGAAATATTGACAATATTCGGAAAGGAGAATATGAAAAACTGAAAGAT
>SDBU01003153.1_pt1 | contig 21186 bp, 23 predicted proteins | sample 2277071 | NCBI WGS metagenome assembly SDBU01 (sample SAMN10397929, study PRJNA504765) | marine sediment metagenome | isolation source: marine sediment core GS08_GC12, 126 cmbsf | place: Arctic Ocean: Gakkel Ridge, Loki's castle | collected 2008
AGAAATTTTCCAGATCGAATTTCAGGAGGATTTAGAACTTTTCCTCCTCGTAATGTTTCTTCTACTCGTTGGTTATGGAGCAATAGCTATGGACTCTTGTTTCGTGATGTTTTTAATTTTTATACTAAAGAACAATACGAAAAAGAATTTGGACATGCTTCAGAGTCTCTATGGTCTAGTGGATTTGATGGACAAACAAAACATCTCTGGTTATCTCCACACGATTAAAAAAATTATAAAAAATTAATACCCGAACTTTAATGTTCGGGTATTTTGTTGTGTTAAAATCAACTTTTAAAATAATTAACAATACGCGAACCCCAAGAACTATCAGTTGCGAAACATGAATCAACAGATTTGTCCAATGCTTTACTAGCACATGTTGATACTTGTTGTGTAGACACATCTATTGCGGCCGCTTTAACTTCACTAGGCAAATCAGAACATACGTGATCTGATGCTTGTTTAGCGCATGTTCCCGACGCATCAAGTGCTATTTTAGCGCCAATCGGAAGCGCTGTTTTTAAAACAGTTTTTACAGATTCATTATCCCATTCAATCCTTGGGGAACGAATTGGGCTTGCTACTATAGAACTTGACATATATAACCTCCATGGTTTTAAAAAAGTTAAAATTTAAAAAAAACCATAAACCAATCAATACAATTTTTGCAAAGAGAAAAACACATTAAATTATTTAAAAAAATTACTATATCTTAATTAACTCCATATTTTTTTTTCTCTTGCTATTAAAAATCAGCTTTCTTTAAATTCTTCTTTTATTTAACAAATAAGGAATAGTTTATATGTCAATTCCCTACTTATTGAGTTATTTTAATCCCTTCTCATATTTTCCTTCTAAACCAATTCTTGAAGAATATGAAGAACTTTCTGAACCAAGATGGGTTGTTGCTGGAGAAGAGATTCGTATTATTAGACATGGTGAAGATCTCAATTATTTAGTAGTAGATCTTATTTCCGGGAAAATAATAAGACAACGCTATATTGATAAATACGGCCGTTCAGCGGATGAAGTAATAGATTATTTCAAAAGAGGAGTGTCTCCCGAAGTTATGGAAGATGGAAATATCGATTTTGTAACTGCATTTAGGAGTCAGTTAGATAGTACTAATATTATAACTGAAAATGAATGGGCTATTACCATGGCCGATGTTCTTGCTTGCGATCCCAATCCTATAGAATACGGATCTTGGGCAGGACATGCCGTTCTTTACATAGAACGAGTAATAAACAAAAAATACCATCTGGATAGAGTCCATTTAGGGATAACAACAGGAAGCAACAAGCCGAAAGTTGTATTTACTCCGATACCTAACTTTGATCGTACTCGTCTTCAAAACCAAACAGAAACCTGGATAAAATCTGCGGAGAAGATAAAAAAAATGATATCTGCCATTGAAGAAGACATCTTAAGGCAGGATAGCGGAGGGATAGGGATTCTATTTAACCGACGAGGTAGTGATGCTTTGCTCTGGAAGACTCGGGAAATTAACGGTGAAATTTATTATAAAGAAAACTGCTATACTTATCTTAGAGAGAAAGTGAAGCTAGCTGGCATAGACTTAGTATCAGGAAAAAGCTCGCTGATAATGACTGCTCCAAAAACAAATATTGATCCTGCATCCTTAAATTCTAAAGCAAGGGTATATGTGGCTATTGCTGACATTTCAGCTGCTGAAAACCCTTCAAGACTTCCCTTTATCAATCGGATGTTAGATATTACACAAGTAATTAATTATAGTGTTAAAGGCTGGAAAAGGTCTTGGCAAGCTTTATCTTCACTACGCAACAATACCTATATCTATGATGGAAAAACCTTTGACGTAGCAGCTAAAACAAACGCTCGTATCAAGAAAGAACGCCCTTTCTATCGTGTTTCAGTTGAAAAAACAATAATTATAGTTAAAATCAGAAATGAAGGACTTGAATATATTGATGTAACCTTTGAGATTAAACAGCATATTTGCAATGCACTTAGGGATGAATTTAGGCATGATCGGAACATGGACTCTTATCATGTAGTATGATAAAAGTCCAGGAAGTCTCGAAACTAGAAATGAAAGTTAAGCATATAAGACGATCTTTTTCCATACTGAGTAGAATTATACAATAAGGCTACAAGTATCCGTTTCAATAGAGCGAATTATTATTTCATAATTCCTAACCTATAATTTTTCTTTTATCTTGTTCAATAGTATTGACAAGTGTAATGATAACCTCAATTATCATCTTAAAAAAATATTATTTGTTATATTTTTGATATTTTTTCAAAACACTCTTTATATTGCTGTTAATTAAATATTCCCTAACTTAATTAAATAAATATCTGCAGTTGATTGCAGTTTTATTATATGAGATAATGAATCGTAATTAATTCAGTAAATTTTATTTTTAATTAGATAATGGAGAAAAACATGTCTTTAGAACCAATAATCCCTATTAATTCAATAGATGAAATAAATAATTCATCAAATCCTTTAGAATTTCAAAAAATTATTGTTGATAAGAAATTATTTAATTCATTTGAAGATGAATCCGATAATCCCAAACCTTTAGATATAGTAGATATTGATAAAAAAAATATTAGAATGTCAAAAGCTGGGCTTAGAAAAGCAAAAGCTGAGGTTCAAAATAAGGCTAATTTTAAGACAGAAAGTTTAGATATTCTAGCTAAATATAAAAATAACCCTGAAGGCATTTCACCTTTGCACTATGCTGTGAAAATGAAGGATATAAATGCCATAAAAATTTTATTAGAGAATGGCGCTAATGTGAATGATTTTTATGCCCTTCAAGCTTCTCTATCTTCCCCTGATATACTTGAGTTCCTTCTTAATTATGGAGCAGATGTAAATATTACTTGTAGAAAAGCAACTTTACTGCATAGTGCAGCATATTATGAAAATTTAGAAGCTATTCATATTCTAATTAACTATGGTATAGATTTAGAGGCAGTAAATTCAAGTGGTAATTCTGCTTTAATTGATGCATGTAGACAGGGAAAAGAAAAAAGTATTTTACTTTTATTAGAAATGGGAGCTGATGTTAATAAAGAAGGACAGCAAGGATGGAAACCCTTACAACTATATTTAAATAAGACCCATCAAAATATGACAATAATAAAAGAGTTTGCTAAAAGAGGAGCTGATTTCAATAAAATTGATCCTTATGGAAGAACAGCCTTACAGCTAGCTGTTATTTATAACCAAATAGATTTAATTCAATATTTAATTGAAGAACAGCATGTAGATGTTAATTTTCTTCCTCATAAAACTGATAGAACAGCATTTATGGTGGCTATTGAATTTGGAAGACAGCTTGAAATTATGAAGTTATTATTTAAAAATGGAGCAGATCTTAATATCAAGAATGAGCAAGGCGAAACTGCTCTTACCATAGCTAGAAAGCGATATGGAGATAAAGAAGAGATCATTCTATGGTTAATAGCCAATGGTGCAAGAGAGTAATTAGAATCATGTTTTTTGCTAGCTTGATCAAAACATGACAGAACTTTCATAACTATTTATTTTTATAAAAAGTTTTGGATTTCATAACTTGAGACATTCACCCTCAGCCTAGGATCTTCTCATTCATTTTAGATACAACCTCTGATAAATGACTATCACTTAAATGCGAGTATCTCTTTGCCATTTGCAATGTCTTATGCCCTAAGACTCCCGCTATCTCGACGATTGTACAGCCATTCATTGCTAAATAAGATGCACAACAGTGTCTTAAGTCATGAAAACGAAAATCTTTAATCCCTGAGCGCTTTAAAGCAGCATTCCAGGCAGATCTAATATCGATTGGCTTCTTATATGTTTTAGTATCAGGGAAAAGAAATTTAGAGCAAATAACACGCTTAGCTTGATGTTGTGTTATTAAATCTAATGCTTTTCCTGCTAATGGAACTTGTCTTCTTTCTCCATTTTTTGTTTCTTCTAAAATAACCCTTCCCTTTTGAATATCGACTTTATCCCAAGTTAAATTTAATATTTCACCAAGTCTCATCCCACTTGATAACGCTAAGATTACAATCATATAAAGATATTGATTTTTACTTCCTTCGCAGGCTTTCAATAATGTTTGTCTTTCTTGTTCATCTAAAAATCTAACTCTTCCTTTGGCTTCTCTAGGCTTAGAAATTAAGCGAAGAGGATTATCAGTTACCCAACCCCATTCTTTAGATGCAACAGTAAAAAGATGACTAATAACAGCTAAATAACGAACAACTGTAGCTGGAGATCGCTTCTTTCCTTGGACTGTCTTTTCTGTTAACAGTTTATCTTTATATTGAGAAATCAAAGAAGGAGTAATATCAGCAAGAAGTTTCTCCCCTATTTGTTTTTTCCACCAAATTAACTGAGCTTCTTGAGATGCTGATGTTTTCTTGCTTGGCAAAATAGCTTTAATGTATCTATCTGCTAATTCATTAAACGTATGCTTTCTTGATTCAGCAGTTTTAAAGTATCGATTGTTACGAATATCGGATTCCGTTTCCTGAATCCATTTTCTAGCATCGGTTAATCGATCAAAACACGCTGTTTGAGGAGAATGTCCTTTCATTCTTATCTGAACATAAAATTTAGTCTTTTCATCTTTTGTTTTGTATTTCCTTATCGAAGCCATAATTTTTTCCTTATTTTAAGTTATAAATAATATCATTTTTAAGGCAAAAAACACAAGCATATGATTGCTAATCAAGTGGCTGTTACGCACATTCCTTTTGATAATTAATGCTTTAGCAAAAAGCATATTCGACCATTTCACACTCTTTACACAATTGGTTTCACATTTGATGCTTTTTTACACATAAATTGCCTATATAATTTCATGCTTTATTTTTTGCAATTTGTTGTGAAGTATTGTGTAAAAATTGTGAAAAAACTAAAAAAGGCAGTTAGTCTATTTCACCTAACTGCCTCTAGATCAAAACTCCGGGTGCAAGATTCGAACTTGCGACCAATGGATTAACAGTCCACTGCTCTACCGCTGAGCTAACCCGGAATATCTATACATGCAACAAATTTAGTAAAAAGAGTCATTTTTATCAATTTCTTTTATATTAACTTTCAAAATGATACCCTAAATATTAAAAAAAAGTTTTATGGATACACTTCAAGGATACATCGAACACATTACTTTTTCTAATTCAGACAATGGTTTTATAGTCGCTAAATTCAAAGAAAAACAAAAAAAAGATTTAACGACAATAATTGGAGTAATGCCATCAGTTCAACCGGGGGAAGCTCTTTCAATTGAAGGAGAATGGAAAAACCACTCTAACTTTGGAAGGCAATTTGAAGTTAAAAACTTTGTTATTGAAATCCCCTCTGATATTGTTGGAATTCAAAAGTATTTAGAATCAGGCCTTGTTAAAGGAATCGGGCCTGTTTATGCAGAAAAAATCGTACAAAAGTTCAAAACAGAAACATTAGATATTATCGATGAAACTCCTCATAGACTATTAGAAGTAGAGGGCATTGGAAAAAAAAGAATCGAGATGATCCGCAAAAATTGGGAAGATCAAAAAATAATTAGACAAGTTATAATCTTTTTAAGAACATATGGAATATCTCCTACATATGCTCAAAAGATTTACAAAATGTATGCAAATGCATCTATTCAAAAAGTAAAAGAGAATCCTTATATTTTAGCAAAAGACATAACGGGTATTGGGTTCAAAATTGCAGATAACATTGCAGAGAAGTTAGGGTTTGAAAAAACATCTCCTTTAAGAATCGCATCTGGAATTGAATATGTACTATTTGAAATGACAAGTGCAGGACATACTTGCTATCCATTAGAAGAATTTCTACAAACATCTCAAAAAATTTTAGAAGTTGAAGATATTTTAATAAAAAAGGAGCTAGATTCTCTAATTTTAAAAAAACAAGTTATTAAAGATTTTCTTGATAAAGATGGAGAGAAAAAAGAATTTATTTGGCTTCAGTCCTTTTATTACTTTGAGCAAAACATAGCAAAAGAGCTAAATAGAATAAAAAAATCTTCTAGCAATTTAAGAGTTATAAATACCGAAAAAGCAATTTTATGGTCAGAGAAAAAATTAAACATCGAATTAGCACAAAACCAAAAAACTGCCATTAAAGAGTCTATTGAGAAAAAACTACATATAATAACAGGCGGGCCAGGCACTGGAAAAAGTACCATTACAAATGCAATTTTAAAAATATTAGAAGAGCTAACTCTAAAAATATACTTATGTGCACCTACGGGAAGAGCTGCTAAAAGATTATCTGAAATAACGAAAAAAAAGGCCTATACAATCCACTCACTACTTGAGTGCGACTTTTCATCCAAAGGTTTTAAAAGAGATGAAAATAACCCCTTAAAATGCGATCTAATAATAGTTGATGAAGCATCAATGATTGATACTCTTTTATTATACCATCTTTTAAAAGCCATTCCTTCAAATGCAAAGGTAATATTTATTGGTGATATTGACCAACTCCCATCTGTGGGAGCTGGAAACACTCTAAAAGACATGATAGCATCTGATAAAGTCGCTTTTACAAAGCTAACCGAGATTTATAGACAAGCTAAAGACTCTAAAATCATTTTAAATGCCCATTTGATAAATCAGGCAAAACTTCCAGATCTTCATACTGATAAAACATCTGATTTTAGATTTATTTATTTAGAAGATTTAGAAGAGATAGAAAAGAAAATTTTATATTTAGTTGAAAAAGAATTGCCTAAAAGAAATTTTGATTCCTTAGATGATATTCAAGTAATAGCTCCTATGAAACGAGGAAAAGTTGGTATTGAGAATTTAAATTTAGTTTTGCAAAATACTCTAAATCCATCTTCTAAACCACTATATAGTTCTGGCAGACGTTTTCATGTAAAAGATAAAGTCATGCAAATTAGAAATAACTATCAAAAAAATGTATTCAATGGTGATATCGGAAGAATTCTGCATATCGATACTATTGATCAAAGGCTCGATATTGCATTTGATGATAATGTTGTTTCATATGATTTTTCAGAGCTCGATGAAATTAATTTAGCATATTGTGTTAGCGTTCATAAATTTCAAGGATCAGAGTGTCCATGCATTATTATGCCAATACACACCACTCATTTTAAACTACTTCAAAAAAACCTTCTATATACAGCTATAACTAGGGGTAAAAAACTAGTTATCCTAATAGGTACAACAAAAGCTTTATCTATTGCTGTAAAAAATAAAGAAGTCTTAAAAAGATATACTGGCTTAGAAAATGCTATTAGAAATATTGGATCTAAAGCGCAAGAAATATTTTTGCCGGGATTTTAATTAAAAGATCCTTTTAAAAATCAAAGAATTTAGCAAACAGAAGATCCTATTTCCATATCTTGAATAAAAGGAATCTCCAAACTATCATCATCTTCGCCTGCAGCTAAGATCATACCATCGCTCTCAAAACCCATAAGTTTTGCTTTTTTGATATTTGCAACTACGATTACTTTTTTATTTAAAAGCTCATCAGGGGTTATACTTTTAGCAATACCTGAGATTATCTGTCTTTTCTCAAATCCCAAATCTACTTGAAGCTTTAAAAGCTTTTCACTTTTTTCAATTTTCTCAGCTTCAATTATTTTTCCAACTCTCATATCGATTTTATCAAAATCCTTATAAGAGATCTCATTTTTTAGATCTTGAATAGCTTTTTTTGGCATGTTTTGATCATCAAGTGCTTCTTTTAATTTATCCATCTCTTCTATCACCTTTTCATCTTCTATTTTTTGAAAAATCACCTCAGGAGGGGGAAGTTTTTTACCCTCTTCTAGGTTCAAGTTTTTTACACTATCCCATTTTCCTTGAGATAACCCACTCTCATTACCTATCATCTTCCATATTTTTTGAGAAGATGTTGGGATTATGGGACTTGTCATCAAAGATAGAGCTTTTATGCATTTTAAGCATAAGTTTAGACATGTAAAGAGCTCTTCTTTTTTTGATTCATCTTTTGCCATTTTCCATGGCTTTTTATGATCGAAATAAACGTTAGCTATTTGAGATAGCTCCATAATTATTTGAGTAGCTTTTCTAAGTTTGTAGTTTGAATAAGCAATATCAATATCAGTAATACTTTTTATTATATCATCTAAAAATTTTTGATCTACATCATCTAATGCGTAACTTTTTGGAATTTTTTGATCAGCAAATCTCTGAATAAAAGTGAGCGTTCTATGAATAAAATTTCCAAATTTACCAACTAGCTCAGAGTTGCAGTGCATCTGAAAATCTTTCCATAAAAAATCAGAATCATGAGTCTCTGGTGCAATCGATGCTAAATAAAATCTAATTTGATCTGTTGTAAATTTTTCAAAAAAGCTTTTTAGATCGATATACCATTTTTCAGATTTTGAAAATTGTCTTTTTTCTAACATTAAAAATTCATTAGCAGGAAGATCATCTACTATCTTATATGGTTTTTTTTGTCCCATAATCATTGCAGGGAAAAACACTCCATGAAATGGAATATTATCTTTACCTATGAAATTTACTAGTTTTGTTTTTTCATCAAACCAGTAATCTTTATATTTTTCTTTGTCACCAATTTTTTCTGCCCATTCCATAGTAGCTGAAATATAACCGATTGGAGCATCGAACCAAACATATAAAACTTTACCCTTAGCTTCTTCTAAAGGAACAGGCACTCCCCATGTAGAATCTCTTGTAATAGCTCTCTCTTTCAAATCTTTGATGTATTCTTTTGAAAAGTTTAAAACGCTATCTTTCCAGTCTTTATCTTTTATCCAAGAAGATAGCTTTTCTTTAAACTTATCAAATCTCATATACCAATGCTTTGAAGGTTTTAAAATGAGTTTGGAATTGGTTAGTTTAGATCTTGGATTTTTTAATTCTTTAGCATCAAAAGCTCTTGAGCATTTAGGGCATTCATCGCCTCTAGCGAATTCATATTCACATTTTGGACAAGTACCGATTACATATCTATCTGCTAAAAACTTGTTTTCTTTTTCAGAAAAAAGATGCTTTTCTGTCTTCGCTTCTATATAGCCATTTTTATATAAATCTAAAAAAAACTCTTGAGAGAGTTTTTTATGGATTTCAGTCGTTGTTCTAGAATAGTGATCAAAAGAAAAGTTTAGTTTTTCAAAAAAATCTTTGATCATTTCATGATAGATATCGACATGCTCTTTTGGTGTTCTATTTGCTAATTCAGCACTTAGGGTTATTGCAACTCCGTATTCATCAGATCCACAAATATATAAAACATCTCTGCCCTTTAATCTTTCAAATCTAGCATAGACATCAGCAGGAAGATAAGCTCCAGCTATATGACCAAAATGAATTGGTCCATTAGCATATGGAAGAGCTGATGTTATAAGAATTTTTTTTTTCATCTCTAAAATTCTTGTGGCTCAAACTCATCTGGCAGTTTCACAAGCTCATCGATAACTTCAGCAAGCGTTACAAAGTCTTCTCTTGCAATTCTTTCTTTTGCTAGCTTAATACCAAAGTTCGATAAATCAAAAAAACTTTTAAACTTATATTTTAATCTTTCATTGGTTAAAAATGTTTGCTTTTTCAAGTTTTACTCCCAATATTTTAAATTTTTTACTTTATCTTTTTATGGCAAGAAGCCCCTTTCCTTTAGGAAAGGGGTGAATTGCCAATATTAAAAATGCGAGCTTTAATGCTTTTAAAGCCTCCGCCCGCTAGAGTAATCCACTTCGGGGTTATTAGAAGGTGTTTTTAAACCTGACACACTGAGAGTTTCCTCTCTGTTTAATGACAGATCACAGTTGCTACGGACTAGTGGAGTATCCGTAGGTGTGTATGTATCTCTTCCAACTAACTTCTGCATAAAATGCCCCCTAATCAACCAGTTACCCTTGATCCTCACGGTTCAAGCCCTTTCTTTAGGAAGAGGTGATTGACTTTATGCTCTTCAGCGATAAAAATAGATCTAAGCTCCTCATAGGATTTATCAAGATCAATATTTGTTATATTATAATCATAATTGACAATTTGTTTCATCTCTTCATTTGCCCAAGTGAGTCTTTTTTCGATTTCCTTATCATCTATATCTGCTCTTTTTTTCATTCTCTCTTTCAATGTATCAATACTAGGTGGAGAAATAAAAATATATGTACTCTCTATTTTATTTTTTAATTTCAGAGCCCCTTGGGTATCTATCACTAAAACTACATGTTTTTTTTCATTTAAATTCTTTTCAACAAATGTTTTTGATGTCCCATAGTAGTGATCAAATACCTTCGCATACTCTAAAAAATCGCCTTCTTTGATCTTTTTTTCAAATTCTTCTTTAGTTACAAAAAAATAGTCAACTCCCTCTTTTTCATCCTTTCTAGGCTCTCTTGAGGTAAAAGAGACGCTCTCTATTACTGATTTAAACTCTTTTGTTAACATTCGAGTAAGCGTTGTTTTGCCAGCTCCCGCTGGCGCACTAATTATAAAAAATAGTCCTTTTTTTAAATTCCCCAAAAGTTTTTGCTTCATAAAAATCACTCTATGTTTTGTAGTTGTTCTTTTATTTTTTCGATTTCATCTTTTATTACAACCGCAGCTCTTGAGATATCTGCATCAGATGCTTTAGAAGCTATCGTATTTGCCTCTCTTAAACATTCTTGGAGTAAAAACTCTAGTTTTCTGCCAACAGAGGTTTGTTTCGCTTTTAAAAGCAATAAAAACTCTTTAAGATGATTATCCAATCTTAGAATTTCTTCTGTGATATCTATCTTATCTGCAAAAATAGCAACCTCTTTTAAAAGCCTATCTTCAATTTCTATTTTATCTATAAAAATATCTTCAAATTTTGCTTTTAATCTTTTTTCAAAGTTTTTCTTTGTAATTGGGGCCTTTTTTTGAATGGATAAAAGCTGTTTTTTTATTGCATTAATTCTTTTCTCTAAATCCACTTTAATTACCAATCCCTCTTTTCTTCTCATTTGAATAACTCTATCAATTGCTTGTTCAACTGAATCAAAAATCATTTTCTTTAAAGTAGCTACATCTTTGATTTTTTCTTCTGGAATATATTTTGTTTGAGAGAGTAAAAACTCTAGCGTTATTTCATCTTTTTTAAAACCCAAATCTTTAGATAGTTTCTCCCACCCTTTTTTTAAGTTTTTCAAATAAGTAGAGCTTGGTAGCAAAGAGAAAATATTTTTTTCACTTGGAGAAAACTCAAATTTTAAAGAGACTTGTCCTCGTACAATTTTTGAAGATACATATTTTCTGATCTCAGTTTCAAAAGTGCTAAAAACTTTTGGAAGAAAAATGCTTACTTCCAAAAATCTTTTGTTAATAGTTGTGATCTCTAATGTCAGCTTTCCAACTTTTGTAGAAACTAAAGCCCCTCCAAAACCTGTCATAGAATTTATCATTTAAAACCCTTAAAATATTTTCCTTCTATAAAATAGTATCATAAAATAGAGAAGAAAAGTCAAGAGATCAGAAAAAATTAAAAAAATAACTATAGAAACAAATTTTCAGAATTAATTAGCTTTTTTTAGAAAAATCTCTTAAGAGGATTTTGAAATAACTCTTCATTAGATTCTTCTTCTAAATAAACTACCTATTCTATCCAATAAATCATTTCCCAAAATTTTTCCATGAATTATTACTTCTAATACCTTTTTTTCTTCATAGGAAGAAAACCATTCGGATGTCTTATAATGACTATATTCTTTAATAGAAATCATCATGTAATCGAGATGACGAAAAATACAAACGCAATTAATAGCTAAAGAGAGAAAACTTCCTATAGTAGGGAATAAAACAGTGAATATTACATTAGCAATAGTTCCAATTAATATAGTTTTAGGATAATAGACCATAACTTTTCTAATCACTTTATCAGTTGTTTTAAGAAGCTCAACAACTTTATTCTTAAAATTTCTTGTAGTTCTTAAACTTGAAAAGCATTCTTTATACATAGGTTCTATATCATTTTTACATAATTCAGAAAATCCTTTTACTACATTCATAAATTACCTCTTCTTATTAAATGAGATAGAAAAATATACTAATCGAAAATAAAAAAAAAACTAAAAAATTGTTTATCTTAAATTATAACTAGATGTTAGTATTTTTTTTATGGCGCAATATAAAACACATTCAACATTTAATATCTTTTTAGCTCTTCCTCTTTTTCTTTGGGGGATCGTTTATTTTTTTCATCCTCAGTTAAATTTAATGATTACCTTTGGCGCATGTTTTGTATATGCAACACTATTCATGACTCCAGATCAAGATATCACAAATAAAATTAAGCTTTTCTCTATTCGTGGTTTTTTAACTCTACCCTTTCGAGGATATTCTTTAATTTTTAAACATAGAGGAATCTCTCACTCTTTTATTTTAGGAACTACAACTAGAGTTTTATGGCTTGGAGGTTTTTTCTATGGGATTTTATATGTTTTAGATAAACCCTTTTTTAAAAGAAATGAGCTTATAGCTATTTTAAAAAGTGATCATTTTCTATATGGGTTTTCAGCAATAGTCTTAGCAGACTTTTGTCATCTGCTTTTAGATTTTAAGCATAAAAAATAAGAAACATAAATATAGGCCCCCCTTTAAAACGATTAAATAAAGAGAATAATTTTTTTTGTTAAATAAAAAATCTTAATATGTCTTTGAAAGAACCTTAAACTCAAAGTATAGGTTGTTATACTTTAATCTCGAGGGGCAAACTACTCTCTTGAAAAAATTTCATCAATTCTTTTGCCGTTTGAGTTGATCTGGCTTCTATTTGGATAGATTTTGTTTCTTTAAAAATTTCCCAATCGGAGATAATACTTTTTGAAAAGAAACGGAGATATTCATTTAAAACATCTAAATATTTCTTTTGGGTTTCTTCACAAAGTATTATACTTAGACATTTTTTATTCATACTTATTTCGAAAAGAGGTTCTGAATTTGCTTTATCTGGAAAATTTTCTTTTACTTTTGTGTTAAATTGCTCAAGCATAGGTTTGACTAAAGATGTAATTGTAAAACCTTGATATCGTTTATCCCGTAAGTCTAGTTTTTCTCCTAATGCTTGTTGCTCATCTGCCAATTCAGAAACTCTTTTATTCAGTGCTTTTGAGGATTTCTTTTCTTCTTTTTTATCTTCAAACAAACCATTTGTTTTATGTTCAGCACACACTTTTTCTATTAATGTTTTTATAAAACTCTCATCAAAAGCAAAAGTCTTTCCTTCGTTATCATTAATAGCATCAAATATCAACTCAGCTGCTTTTTCTCCTCCATATTGAGCAACTTCACCTGTTATTCTTTTTCCCTTTCTTTTTTCTACAATGATTTCATCAAATTTTTGAGTAACTCTTCTCGCTACAAGCTCTGCAAATTTAGATGCTCCTTTAGGACTACCAAGATACTTTTGTATCCGCTTTGCTTGTTCTAATCTAACCTTATCATTTTTTTTTCCCATTCCCTCTCTAACAGCCACGACTGCTGCATTTCCTATCGATCCACCTCCCGGTATAGCATCAAGAGCACCAGCTAAAACTTCCGCAGCCCCTTACAGCTATTTTTTCTCCTTTAGTCTCATTTCTTTTTATTACACCTCCTAAAAGTAATATCATACTAATTAACCTAGCCTCAAGAAGGGACCTGATAGTAAGATAAAAAGTATTAAGCGCAAGATTTTTGTTTATTTTTCGTTTTTCAATTAAAGAGCTCTTCTTTATTTCATATCTTTCATATAATACATCATTTTTATCTATTAAATTTTCAAGTTTTTTATCTATAGAAGCGATTTTATCTTCTATCTCTTTATCTTTAGCCAATCTACTCTTTTCTAATTTCAATAATCCATCATCAAACAATTCTTGAACAAGTTTTCTATCAATAACATCTATAGGAACTCCATCAAAAGATTTTCCTTTGCTTTTGTCATTATTTAGTTTTTCAGTTATTCTAAAGACAACCTCTTCCATCTTTCCAATCAAAATATTATTTTTTCTGATAGCAGCTCGTAAAATTTCTGCAATCTTCGTATTAAAAAGCCCATTTATCCATTCTTCATCATCTTTATCTACATATGCACCATGTTTCAACAACATTTTAACTATTTCTGGACTCCCCTTGCTAATTTCATCTACTTTACTTTCATCTATTTCTGATCTTGACATCCCTGCAGCAAAAAATAAAGCTGTCCTGTCAAATTTATCAGCTATATTTACATCTATACCTTTCGCAGCTAATAATTTTTTTACTACTTCTATCTGATTATTTGTAACCGCCCATATTAAGGCAGTAAAGCCATTGTGTCTGTCTGTTTTATTTACATCTATCTTACTATCTAGTAGTAATGCATCTACTATTTCAGAGTGCCCATTTTCTGCAGCAAACATTAAAGCCGTCACGCCTAATCTGTTCGTTGATTTATTTCTATTTCGTTTTCTTTCTATAGCTTGTTCGTCTTCAGCTTCCCTTAAAGCTAGCAAGTCGAAATATTCATCTGATTTATTTACCTTTATTCCACGAGCGGTTAATAATACTTTTACTGATTCCACGTGACCTAATATAGAAGCGATCATTAATGCTGTCTTGCCAGATAGATCTTTTACATTTACATCTATATCATCCACATTTACTAATGCTTGTACAGATTTTGTTTGATTACTTAAAGCAGCTAACATTAATCGGGTCCTGCCATATTCATCTCTTTTATCTACACCGTTTTCAGATGAAATTGAGGATTGCAACTCTCTGCTATCACTTCTTGCTGAAAATCTAGAAATTGTAGTCATACTCTTCTCCAAAAAAAAGTTTGCAAATTATCAAACTTTAAAATTAAATTTTAAGATAAAATTAGTTTTTATCGTTTATTTATCGTTCATCATTAATATGATATAGATTAAGAAAACTTATAGCAAGTCTAATTTAATTTTATTTCATTTTTTATAATCAACACATATCTTTTATTATATAAATCGAGAAATATATTGATTATCAATACCTTGTGATTATCAATATTTTAATTTTTCTAGAATTTAATAAGCAATTCCTTTTTAAATTCATCCAAACAATGTCTATTTTGTTAAATTAAATTTATATTTATTAATTTAAGAAAGTATTTTTACAGGATCGTATGATTTTCGATGAATCTCTGATGGACCATGCTCTATTAAAGCTTTTCTATGTTTTTCAGTTCCATAACCTTTATGTAGATTAAAGCCGTACAGAGGATACTTTTGATGATAATCCCCCATTATTCTATCTCTTGTAACCTTTGCAATTATCGATGCACAAGAAATAGACATGCATAGACTATCTCCCTTTATAATAGCTTCAGATTCAATTGGTATAATCGGATGTTTTCTTCCATCGAAAAGTAAATAGTCTGGTTTTATCTTTAGATTTAAGATAGCCTGTTTCATAGCAAGCAGGGATGCTTGATGAATATTTATCTGATCAATTATTTTAACCTCTACTATTCCAAGAGAGTAAACAACAGCTTTGTTATTTACAAGTTCATCATAAATTCTAACTCTAACTTCTTCTGTAAGCTTTTTAGAATCATCTACCCCTTTAATAATTAATCTTTCAGGAAGTATGCAAGCTGCAGCTACTACAGGACCAGCTAATGGACCTATTCCCACCTCATCTACACCTGCAATATATTTATAGCCCTTCATTTTTAATTCTTTTTCATAAAAACGAAGCTTGTTGATTCTGTATCTTTCTTTATTTGAAATTTTTGATTTTTTACTTTTCACTTAAGATGCATCCTTTACTATGATGCATCTTAATATAAGAATTCATTTAGCTGCAAGAATTTCCTGTCTTACAAATTCAGCTAAGCAAATTGGAATTTTATTCTTTTATGGCAAAAAAAACCTTTCCTTTAAGGGAAGGGATGAATTGCCAACCGTTATTATCTGCTATGTTTTTTTCAGGTGGAGTTATAGTTTAAATATTAGTGCTAAGATACTAGCATCTTCACAATTTTTGTATTTAAATTATAGTAATCACAAAAAACATATAACAAGAGGAGAATTAAAGAGTTATGAAAAGTGTTTTTCATATCTTTCATATCTTTTTGTGATTTTTATTGGTAAATATAGCAAAATTTGCATTTTTCTTGATTTAATTGTAGCTTTAATGCTACAATAAAGCTACATGAAAGATGAAGTCGATATACAGATTTATGAGACTGATAATGGAAAACTTCCATATCTTCAATGGGAATCTAAATTAAATAGAAAAGCTAGAGCAGTTATTACAGCTAGACTTGTAAGAATAAGGATGGGGAATTTTGGTGATTGTAAATCCATTCAAGGAGTGAAAGGGATTTATGAGCTTAGAATTCATTTTGAATCTGGATATCGAATTTATTTTGGAAAATATAAGAATGAGATTGTTTTACTTCTCTTAGGAGGAGGTAAAGGTTCTCAAAAAAGAGATATTCTGAAGGCCAATCAATATTGGCAAAATTATTTAGAATCTCAAAAAAGGTGAATAATATGAGTAAATCAATAAGTTATAAAAAAAGTTTAGTAGAAAGGCTTAAAAACCCAAAAGAAGCTGCTGCTTATCTGAATGCTTCTTTGGAAGATGATGATTTGAGAGTTTTTCTTGTTGCTTTAAGAGATGTAGCAGAAGCTCATGGTGGAGTTTCTTCTCTTGCCAAAGAAACGGATCTTAATAGAGAAAGTTTATATAGGACCTTGTCTTTACATGGAAATCCAACAATTATGAATCTTTTTCTTATGCTGGATGCCCTTGGGTTAGAAATAAATATCAAAGCAGCTATATAATTATATTCTAATATTGAAAAATATAATTACTCTATCAATCAAAACTATATAGTATTTAGCATTCTTACAGCATTAGCAGCGCACTCATAGAGATAAGATAGATCTAAATAAGCATATTTACTTACAAAAATCTCTAGAGATTTTTGTATCATTAATATAGCTTTATTATACTCAAGAAGAGACTCTCTATATTTTTTAGAGCTATAATATGAATTTCCAAGATCTTTATTTGTATTAGATATATTTATGTACGTTTTTGCAAAATCCTCTTTTATATTATCAACAATCAAAGAATGAGAGTTTTTTTTCTCTTCTACTTTAATTGATTCTTCATATAATTTAATCGCTTCATCAAATTTCGATAGAGCTTTTGAATACTGAGTTTGATTTTTATAAATAAGGCCTAAGCTATTAACAAAATGGGCTTGATGTATATTCAAATCAACATCATTACATTGAAGCTCTAAACCTTTTATATTCTTCTCAATTGCTTTTTTATATTTTTCTTCAGCATCAATAAAACTCTCATTTTCATATAAAAAATCCCCCCATTTGCTCCAAGCAAATGCAAGTTTATTATATGTTTTAGCTAAACAATTAGCCTCGCATTTTTCTTGGTCTTTTATCTGTTTTTCTACCAATGTTTCATATTTTTGTATTTCGTTTTTATATTCCTCTTCAGCCTCAGATACTCTAGTATCAGTGTTTTTATTTAACTTACTTTTAATCTTTGTTAAAAGCTTCGATAGAGCTAAAGTAATAATTTGATTATCTATGTTTATCTCTATTCCACTATTACATGCTCTATTAGCCATTTGAAAAGAGTCATTTTCAAAGTATTTTTCTGCTTCAAAATAATGATTTATTGATTTATTAATTTTTTCTAAAGACTCTTGAAGTTTATTGATTAGATTGTTTGCTTCATCTAAATCTTTATTTTCAACAAAATCCTCTCTTATAGCTTCCTTATTACAAAAAGGACACTTCGAGGCTGAGCTATTAAATATCTTATTTATTTCATTTAAAGAAAAACTCTTTAAGCATTTAAGATGCATAAATGTTTTAGATTTTCTTTTTTCTTGCATTATAGAAAGCTCAATAGCATCTTTTGTTGAGGATTTATTTGTCATAATTTTATCTCCATTATAAAACTTAATTTAAAAATTAAATAATCTTTAAAACAATAATTAAAATAAGATATTTTATTAATTAATAGCAAGTTTATTTGAAAGATTTTGTTAAAAATTAAATCATCGATTATATTTCATATAAATTCATAAAACTGCAATCATTAATCTTCTCTCTCAAATGTCTAAATGAAAAAAAATGTTTTTACTTTAATGCACGCAAGAGAAATATTTCTCTATATAAATATTTCCAAGTTCTAATTACAATGTTTTTTATATTCTTCTCTTGATTTTTATTTCTTTCGAAACAAAATTTTATAAAATAAATTGGAAACAACGGTGGAAGAATAAAACAATTCCAATAATGATTTATATCTGTGAGTATTCTAATCATATTAAATAAGTATCTAAATACTGTAAATTTATCCCTCAAATATACAATAACTCTTTCTCCAAAAAATGCTTTTCTTGCGTCAAAAATATAAATATTTGATGATATTTCTGAAATTCTCGGATAATATTTTTTATATGTTGGTTCCATCTTTACTAAGATTAAAGTTTTATCTCCTATTTCATCATATAAAGATTTTAATACTTTCTCATACTCTTCAAAAAATGAATTTTCAATATTCGATCCTTTTATTTTAATTAGTCCATTATTTGGTTCCCAAAAATATATAAGATCGGAGGATTCTTTTATTAAAATACAATCATGTCCCGTCTCAGAGGAAGAAGAAGCAAGAATATTTAAGTCATAAATACCCAATGGAAGTTTTTTAAGAATTTTAATGGATTCTTCTCTTTTTTTGAGTGGGTTTTTAAATTTCTGTGCATATAATGCCTCAAAAAAGATCGGAGGCCTAATCGATATAGAATTCGGAAATTTTTGCAGTAAAGCTCCTTCAATAGGTGATCCTTTTTTGAAATTCTCAGCAATGGCCTTCACATGAAATTCATGAGGTTTATTTTTGAAACTCTCTAAAGTCTTGAAATATAAATAAGCAAACCACTCACTCATTCCTCTACATATTCCATGTTCATTCAAATCTAAAACCTTCTTAGGTTTATCTCCTTCTAAAAGATAACTTTTTAGTTTTTTATCTATATTAGATATTGGGATTACAGAATCTTTTTGATGTTTATAAGAAAGTCTATTGTGAGATTTAACTAAAAACTCGTTTCCTAATATTGTTGTTTTTTTCATTCCTTTCAATTCTTCGATAGCATTTTTTTCTTTACAATAATGCGATGAAAAAGCTTCGAAACACCTACCAGCAGTAAAAAGCATTAAAGCGCTTTCTTTAAAAACCTTCCAGATAAGTTTTATTTTTCTATAGGGTTTAGCATTGGAAATTACCCCAGTCTCAGCAATTTTTTTAAGATGAGAGATAGGTTGTTCCCCCTTCATAAAATTACAATAAGAATCATATGACCCTAAAATATGAGATAAATTCATCTTTGACACCTTTTTTTATATTTTGATTAGATAAAAAAAGTTTATTCTTCTTTAGGTTTGTCTTCTTCTTTCTTTTTAGGCTCTTGTTTTTTCTTAGGCTTGTCTTCTTTTGATTTTGTAGGTTTTTCTTCTTTTTTAGCTTCAGTTTTTTTCTCTTCTTTTTTTTCTGGCTTTTTTGCAGCTTTCTTTTCTTTCTTTTCTTTTTTAGACTCTTTTGGAGCTTCTTCAACTTTTGTCTCTTTTTCTAAAGCAGGCTCTTCTTTTAGAGCGCTTTGAAGAGGCTCTTCTTCTCCAATAACTTTATTTCTCTCTTTTTTAAATAGCTGCTCTTTAACCTTAGCTTTCTTACCGGATTTTCCTCTTAAGTGATAAAGCTTTGCTCTTCTAACTTTTCCTCTTCTATCGATTTCAATTTTTGTAATTCTAGGAGAGTTTATTAGAAAAACTCTTTCCATAGAACATCCATAAGCAGAACGATAAACTGTAAAAGTTCTAGAAATACCACTTCCTTTAATCGCTATTACAATTCCTGTAAATACTTGGATTCTCTCTTTTTCTCCCTCGATAATTTTTGTATGAACTTTGATAGTATCGCCTATATTGAAATTTATCTTGATTTTTCCAATAAACTTCTTTTCAAATTCTTGAATTGCTTGCATAGTCACTTTGATATCTCCTATTTAGCTTGGGTTACTTTTTTAACATTTTTTTGTTTTTTTTCTAATAAATATTTAAAATATAGATCTGGCCTAACTTCTTTCATCTTTATCAGAGCTTTCTCTTTTTTGAATTTTTCGATTTCTTTATGGTTTCCAGATCTAAGCTCTTCGGGTACTTTAACTCCTTCAAAAACCTCTGGGCGAGTATATTGAGGACCTTCAAACATATTTTCTTCAAAAGTCTCTGTTAAAGTAGCTTCAGGATTGCCTAAAACATTTGGTATAAATCTGCTAACAGCATCTACTAAAACAACAGAAGCAATAGCGCCACTTGTTAATATATAATCGCCTATTGATATCTCTTCATCAATTTCGTTTTCGATTACTCTTTGATCGATACCCTCATAGTAGCCACATACCAAAACTAGATGCTCTTTTTTAGCTAGCCTTTTACATACATTTGTAGTTAAAGGCGCGCCTTGAGGCGATAGATATATAACATGCGATTTTTCCTTTTTTACAGATCTTATAGCATCTGAAAGAGGCTGAGCAGTAAGAACCATGCCAGGACCTCCTGAAAATGGCCTCTCATCAACTTTTTTATGAGGATCTTTTGAAAAGTCTCTAATATTTATGTGATCTATTTCTAAAAGCTTTTTTTCGATAGCTCTTTTTAAAATACTAACGTCAAAAGGCCCTTTAAAAAATTCTGGAAATAATGAGAGTATATCTATCTTCATTGTTATTTCTATTTTTTAGCTTTTGTCTTTGCTTTTTGTTTTGGTTTTGATTCTTTTTTCTTTAAACGTTTTTTTTCATTTAATCCTTTGATAATTTCAGGAGCAGATCTTTTAACCAAAGATTTTGCTTTCTCTGATAGCTGAGCTCCTTTTTGTAACCAAAACTCAACTCTATCTGATTTTATAAAAAGATTTTTTTCTTTCTCATCTTCTAAAGGATTATACCATCCAATCATTTCTAGATATTTACCATCTCTTGGTGTCCTTTTATCTGTCACCACTAAACGAAATGACTGACGATTTGTCCTTCCAGTTTTTTTTAGTCTGATAACTAACGCCATAAATTATTTCCTCCGAATTTGCTCATTTGATTGCTAAACAAACCTTTTGCTAAGCCTTTTGTAGGCATTTTTTTCA
>SDBU01003154.1_pt1 | contig 21175 bp, 9 predicted proteins | sample 2277071 | NCBI WGS metagenome assembly SDBU01 (sample SAMN10397929, study PRJNA504765) | marine sediment metagenome | isolation source: marine sediment core GS08_GC12, 126 cmbsf | place: Arctic Ocean: Gakkel Ridge, Loki's castle | collected 2008
CTATGCCCCAACCCGTAAAAAGCCTCTTTTAGCGCTGAGAGTTGGCGGGACAGGGGATATTACAGAAAGTCACCTTGCTTGGAAGTATGAGGGATCAGGCGCCCCGGATGTTCCTTCCCCTGTGTGCGATGGAAAATTTTTTTACATGGTTGACGATCGTGGACTGGTAACATGTTTGGACGCAAAGACAGGAGCCGTGATTTGGGGACCCGAGGCGACAACGGAAGGTATCGTGAGCGCATCGCCGATTCTATCTGAAGGTAATCTTTATATCTTGAACGAGAAAGGCGTGGCTTCCATCGTTTCTGTGGGGTCGGAGTTCAAGCTGCTGGCTACGAATGAGCTGGACGGAACTTACACCTTAGCGTCACCCGCGGTTTCCGGGTCCCAGCTCTTCATCCGGACTTCCACACACTTGTATTGTATAAAATCAAAATGAAAAGGAGAATAAAGATAATGAAAAAAACTGCAGTTCTGATGGGAATTTTTCTTGTTTTTTCGAATCTGTTTTTTACGGCAGAAAAACCCTCAGATTACGAAAAATACTGGCACCAATGGCGCGGGCCCTTCATGACGGGTGAATCACCTGGAGGGAATCCACCTCTCGAGTGGAGTGAGACGAAAAACATAAAATGGAAAATCGCCATTCCCGGCAAAGGCCATGCCTCTCCCGTAATTTGGAAAGACCAAATATTTATACTGACAGCAGTTGAGACCGATAAAGTTGCTAAACCGGCTGAAGAAAATGAACCCACACCGCAGGCTCATCGCGGCATGCCGGTTAACAGAACCACAAAGGTCCATAAATTTGTTATTTTTGCGATCAATCGGCATGATGGTAAAATTCTCTGGGAACGTACAGTTAAAGAAGAAGTACCATCAGAAGGGACCCACGAGACGAACAGTTGGGCTTCGCATTCACCGGTGACTGATGGCGAACATGTTTATGCATACTTTGGTTCACGTGGTCTTTTTTGTTTTGATATGCTAGGAAATCTCAAATGGGAGCGGGATTTTGGTCAACTGGACAAAAGGCTGAATTTTGGCGAAGGAAGCTCCCCCGCACTTTATGGGGATAGAATCATCGTGAATTGGGATCACGAGGGACAGTCGTTTATTATTGCTCTTGATAAAAAGACAGGCAAAGACATCTGGAAGGTTGATCGGGATGAAAGCACTTCGTGGGCAACACCCCTTGTCGCCGAGAATAATGGGAAGCTCCAGGTCGTTACCAGCGCCACTAAGCTAGTGCGGAGTTATGATTTTACCACGGGAGAATTGATCTGGGAATGCAGTGGAATGACTCAGAATGCAATACCGTCGCCCATGGCGGCTGATGGAATTCTGTATGTTATGAGCGGCTTTCGAGGGAACGCCCTGCTGGCCATAGATCTATCAAAAGCCAAAGGCGACATCGTAAATTCCGATGCTATTGTCTGGAAACATGACAAAGACACACCCTACGTACCTTCGGGACTGCTCTTCGATAATAAATTGTACTTTCTCAGGAGTAACAATGGGATTCTTTCCTGTTTTGATGCCAAGAATGGGAAAGAATACTACAGCGGGCAGAGACTTGAAGGAATGGGAAATGTATTTGCTTCACCAGTCGGAGTTAAAGACCGAGTTTATGTCCTCGGTCAAAAAGGCACAATGTATGTGATTAAGCATGGTCCTGTGTTTGAAGTTCTTGCCAAGAGCAAGCTTGATGATAATTTTAGTGCGTCACCTGCAATCGTGGGCAGTACACTTTACTTACACGGCGATAAGAATCTTTACTGTATTGAAGAGAAAAATTGAACTGAATTTAAATCGCTCGTCATATCCTGCTTCGACATACGTATTTTCAGGACATGGCTTTGCTTCCCGAATCATTCGGGTACCGCCTGACGCGAACCCATGCTCTCCTGGTAAAAGTCCCAGTGCATAACCTTGATCTTTGATGTCACCTTCTTGAGCAGGTCTAAAGTGCTCAATACATTTGATTTAGTAATCGGGTCAAGATCGTATCTGGTGAAAGTCGGTAAATGGGCGATTACCTCTGAAATGACACGCCTATCCACACTTTTTATGCATTTTCCGGGAAGATTCTATCTTTTTGAGAGCACCTCACTCACCCCGAAGCGGCAGCTCTATCCTTTTTTGCTGTATTGAATACGTATTTGTCCTATGATATCTCTTTTTCAGGTTGCTAGGGGGTGAAAATTCGCTAAAATTGGCGATGAATCGCTGCTATCACAAAAAGTAATTTCCTATGTTTGATGCCATTTTGCCTCAATTTTAGCCTTAAATGGGAAATTATTATCAATTTTTTTCAGATTTTTGACACAGCCTGAATGACATAGAATCAAAAAACTTCGGGAGAATGCCTGAAAATTAATTGATCAGAAAAATATTTTAAAGGAGAGTAAAAGTAATCTTGACTACAAAAAATCATCATAGTATATTAATCAAATTGTGGGCTTACTATTAAGAGAAGTCTCACTTTAATAAAAGCAGAGGAGTATTAGTAAAATGGCTAGTAGAACGTTCTTTTGTATTGATGGGCATACAGGCGGAGAACCAGTTCGCCTTGTGACAGGAGGGGGGCCGTTACTTGAAGGTAAAAACATGAGTGAAAAGCGGCAACATTTCCTGGCTAATTATGACTGGATTCGAACCGGACTTATGTTAGAGCCGCGGGGTCATGATATGATGTCTGGCAGTTTCATTTACCCGCCTACCCGAGATGATTGTGACATCGCCATCTTATTCATAGAGACCAGTGGCTGTCTGCCTATGTGTGGACATGGCACAATTGGCACAGTGACATTTCTAATCGAACACAGCCTCGTAACCCCAAAGTTCCCTGGTAAACTTCGTCTGGATACCCCTGCTGGCTACGTTGAAGCATCTTACATTTTAGAAGGATCTAAAGTTAAGTCCGTTCGTGTCAAGAATGTGGCATCCTATCTCGACTCTACTGATATTCAAGTTGAATGCCCAGATCTTGGATTACTCACAGTTGACGTTGCCTATGGCGGAAATTTTTATGCAATAATCGAACCGCAGGAGAACTATAAAGGTCTAGACGACCTGACCGTGGGAGATCTGTTGCGTTTTAGCCCAATAATACGCAAGAGAATTAATGAAGCACATACTTTTATCCATCCGGAGGATGAAACGATCAAAGGGCTGAGCCACATCGAGTGGTCAGGCGAACCTAAAAATTCAGAAGCACACAAACGCAACGCTGTATTTTATGGTGATCATGCAATTGATCGCTCACCTTGTGGTACAGGTACATCGGCACGCATGGCACAACTGGCTGCGAAGGGTGAACTCGCCGTGGGCGATGAATTTGTTCACGAAAGTATCATCGGTAGCCTCTTTCGAGGTCGTGTCGAGGCAACGACAAAAGTTGGCGACAAAGATGCTATCATTCCCAGCATTGAAGGATGGGCTCGTGTTACGGGCTTCAATACTATTACCATTGATGATGAAGACCCATTTGCACACGGATTTATTGTGGTCTAAGGTTGAAAAAACAGGAATGAATTTGAAGTATCTAAAATGAGTTAAAGGTGAAAATTATGGGTACTATAGATACTCAGGCTTACTTAATTTACATCAAATATGCGAGGTATTAATGGAAAATAAAACTGACGTTATAGTGATTGGAGCTGGATCGATTGGTATTAGTACTGCCTATTATCTCTGGAAGAATGGTCTTAATGTTACCGTAATTGAAAAGGACGAAGTCTGCTCAGGATGCTCTAAAGCCAACGCCGGATTAATCGTTCCGAGCCAGTTTATCCCGCTTGCCGCTCCGGGAGTTATCGCCCAAGGATTGAAATGGATGTTTAATCCAAAAAGCCCTTTCTATGTTAAACCACGTTTCAATTTGGGCCTGCTTTCCTGGGGGTGGAAATTTTATCGTGCCTGTACGGAAGAGCATTTGAAAAGATCCATGCCGGTTTTACGTGATGCCTGTCTTGCTAGTTTAGCATTGTTTGACGAATTATCAGAAATTGAAGGAGTCGATTTTGGGTTAGAAAAGAATGGTCTGTTTATTTTCCATAACAGTGAGAAGTGTGCTGAAGACCACCGAGAATATAAAAGATTAGCAGATGAAATCGAATTTGAGGCTGAACTCTTTAACAATGAGCAGATCAATGAAATGGATCCCAACATACGGACTTCAGCAAAGGGGGCAATTTATTTCCCCCAAGATGCTCACCTTGATCCCTATATTTTTGTCAGTAGCTTGAGTAATTATCTTAAACAAAATGGGGTAAAGATACTTACCTCAACTGAGGTCCTTGGACTAGAGAAATCCAACGACAAGATCAAGCGGATTAAGACTTCAAAAGGCGATTTCACCGCAGATGAAGTTGTTTTGGCAGCTGGTTCATGGTCCCCTGCCATCGAAAGAGATTTGCAACCGAGATTGCCTATCCAGGCCGGTAAAGGGTATAGTGTCGATGCCAAGATCCAAGGTAGCGTGCCCCGTATACCATTTATTTGTGAGGAAATTCATGTAGTAGTTACACCCCTGGGTGATACTCTCCGATTCGCTGGAACACTTGAATTAGCAGGGCTCGATCTATCGATAAACCATCGCCGAGTTTCACACATGTTTGAATCGTTATCTGATTACTTACCTGACTTTAACAAGGATATAATTGACCAGACAAAAGTATGGTCGGGCCTGCGTCCCTGTGCGCCGGATGGATTTCCTTTTCTTGGGCGCTTTAAATCCCACAAAAACCTCATTGCTGCTACCGGGCACGGGATGCTAGGTATCACGTTGGCTCCTATTACCGGAAAACTGGTATCTGAAATTGTAGAAAATAAAACACCATCAATTGATCTAACTTTATTTGATGTGAAACGTTACAGTTAAGATAAAACTATTCTTAAAGTCCAGCAATTTTTCCTCAAAATCTGCTCCCAGAGCAAGGAGGATTTTCATGAATAAAAAGATTTTTCTTTTGTTTTTTTTAGGGTTTTTTATTATATGCCTTAATTCATCATCATTATTAGCTTCAGGTGATGATTTTCAAAGTGGAGCCACAGACGCTAAGACTCGCCTGAAATCCTGGGAGCATCATTTAAAGCTCAAAAATGAATCGATCTTTAAAAACATGAAGTGGAGAGCTGTAGGCCCTATGTTTCAAGGAGGAAGGATCGAAAGCATTGCTTGTCCCCCTGGAAATAATTCGACTATTTATGTAGGAGTCGGGTCAGGAAATATTTGGAAGACAGTTAACAACGGTACAACCTGGGAACCGATATTTGAAAATGAGTCAACCTTTACCATCGGAGATATCGATGTCGCGAAATCAGATCCTAATGTTGTCTGGGTGGGAACTGGAGAAAACCTCATGGCCCGCAGTTCGTTTGCAGGAACAGGGGTTTTTAAATCTACTGATGGTGGAAAAACCTGGAAAAATATGGGCCTTCACGATACTCACCACATCGGCAGGATCGTTATCGACCCTCTGGATCCTGACGTAGTTTATGTTGCGGCCTTGGGGCATAATTATACATTTAATGAAGAAAGAGGCTTATTCAAGACAGCCGATGGTGGAGAAACCTGGAGCAAAATTCTTTATATCTCAGATAAGGCTGGGGCTGTAGACGTTGTCATGGATCCTTCTGATAACAAGACATTGTATGCCGCAACGTTGGAGAGAGACAGGAAGGCCTGGAAAAATGTTGGCTCCGGAGAGGGAAGTGGCCTTTACAAGACGACTGATGGAGGTCTTACCTGGAAGAGGCTGACCAATGGATTCCCCACAGGAAAATATATTGGCCGCATTGGCCTGGATGTTTCTGTTTCCAATCCAAATGTTGTCTATGCTGTTCTCAGAAATCAGACTCCCCGTCCTGAAAAAAATGAGGAAAAGGAGAAAAGAAGAAGGACGCGAGTTTTTGGAGGAGAAGTTTATCGCTCTGACGATAAGGGTGAGAGCTGGAAAAAGGTCAATGGAGATGGTTTATCTGTTTCTGGTGATATCAGAGTTTCACCGGATAATGAAAACAACATTTACGTCTTAGGAGTAAATCTTCTTACTTCATGGGATGGAGGAAAGACTTTTAGAAAATTGGGTGGAACCGTCGTTCATATTTACGACCACAGTACAAGAGCCCTTCACCTTGATCAACATGACCTGTGGATAGACCCTTTAAATCCGGATATATTGCTTCTTGGAAATGACGGTGGATTTTTCTTGTCAAACGATAGAGGAAAAACATGGTTGCACATAAACAATCTGCCCATTGCGGAATTCTATGCCATTTCTGTGGACATGGATAATCCGTATAAAATCTATGGAGGCACACAGGATGATGCAGCTCTGTATGGACCGAGCACTCATAATGTTGAGGATGGGATAGAGGATCCATGGAAACATGTTTGGATAGACATATGGGGAGGAGGGGACTCATATTTTACGCTGGTTGATCCAACTGATTCCAATATTATTTATTATGAACAGCAATTTGGCAATTTCAAACGAAAGAATTTAAAGGAAGGGTCAACGAAACGTATTCAACCCAAAGCAAAAAAAGATGAACCGCCTTTTCGTTATAACTGGATGACTCCATTTGTCATCTCTCATCATAATCCTTTCACTCTCTATTATGGGGCAAACAAACTCTTCAAATCAATAAACAAAGGAGATAATTGGATATGTATAAGCCCTGATTTGACAACTAATCCAGGTCCCGAAAAAAGGGGCAATGTTCCTTACGGGACAATTACTTCAATCTCTATGTCCCCTTTTAGACCTGGCTTGATTTATGTCGGGACTGATGATGGAAATGTTCAGGTTACTCAGAACGATGGTGTGAGCTGGACTAAGATTAATAGAGGACTTCCTCCAAAATGGCTCAGTCGGGTCGTAGCCTCTTGTCATGATCTGGGGACTGTTTATGTTTCGTTGACAGGGTACCGTGAGGATGACTTTAAAAAATATCTGTACATGTCGGCTGATTTTGGCAAATCATGGAAGTCCATAGCTGGGAATCTACCTTTAGAACCAATAAATGTCATAAGAGAAGATCCGAAGAATAAAAACATTCTTTATGTAGGAACTGATCATGGAGGAGTTTATGTCTCTCTTGACCGGGGCAAGGCCTGGCATTCGCTCTGCAATAATCTTCCTACAGCTGCTGTGCACGACATTGCTGTCCATCCCAGGGAGAATGAATTGGTTATCGGTACCCATGGAAGAAGTGCTTTTGTGCTAGATGTGGAACCGGTTCAAAAATTCACCAAGAAAATTTCGGTGAAAAAGGCGCATCTTTTTAATATAAGACCAGCTGTATTACCTCGCAGCAGAGATTATGATAGAGATTGGGCTTATGAAACCAGAAAAGAAGCAGTCATCCATTATTATTTAAAAAAGTCTCAACCGATTGAAATTTCCATCCTGGATGAATCTCAAAAAGTAGTCAAAAAACTTAAGGGAACAAATGATCCAGGCATCAATGTGGCAGTATGGGATTTAAGTCCTGAAAAAGAAAAGGAAATTCCAGCAGTTTTTTCACGGGGAGAGAAGTTGGTCAAGCCAGGAGATTACAAGGTTCAAATCCTGGTGGGTGATATTAAATTGGAAGGAAAAATAGAGGTGAAAGCTCCTTTTCTGCTCAATTAATACATGCCGTTCTCTTTGAGAACCTGGATAATGCCTTTCTTTTTCATGAGAGCTTCGATCTCCTCTATGGAACGGGGAAGTCCTGGAGTCAGGTTTTCACATCCGTCTTTCGTAATAAGCACCGTATCCTCGACTCTTACCCCGAGATTTTCTCCCGGAAAAACCGCCAGGATGTCACAGGCAAAGACCATCCCTTCCTTTAGGGGCATTCCTCTTGGCCCGCCCCCGACGTCGTGAACCGCCATGCCCACTGAATGGCTGCAGCCACCTCCTCTCCGCATCAAGATTTTGAAAGTATCTGTAGAAAGGTCATAGCCCTTCTTTCTCAAGATCTCTTTGACTTTCTCAGAGACCTCCTGACAGGTTATTCCCGGCCGATAGAGCGAGATACAGGCTTTCTCGATTTCATAACAGGCTTCGTAGATTTCCCTCTGGCGCGGAGTGAATTTTCCGTTGGCCGGGTAGGAAATGGAGATGTCGACATCGTAATAGTGGAAATCAGGCCCGGCATCCACGACCAGAAAATCACCGTCTCCCAGGAGCCGGTTGTATTTATTGTAATGGAGGTAAGGATGGTTCTCTTCCGAGCTTATGATGGGATAATAGGCAAAATCCTTGATGCCTTCTTTCTTGCACATGTATTCATATAAGGCGGCGACCTCATATTCATACATCCCCGGCTGCGTGGCCTTCATCATCTCGATGAGGGCTTTCACCCCGATGCGTCCGGCTTTCCGCATCAGTTCAATCTCCGCCGGCGATTTTATCCTCCGGAGCTCCCAGATATTTTTTGAGCAATCTTTGACCTCGACCTGAGGGAACCTCTCTTTGAGATGTTTAACAAACTGAAGCTCGCGCGTGAGTCGGCCATCCCATTCATTGAGGATCATGTTTTCCTTGAGCGTCTTCATTTTTTCATTCGAGCATTCGCGGATCAGCTCTTCTGGCTTGAACGATGTGTAAATAACATCCACCTGGTCGCTCAACGTACCGAGTATGGACGAAAATCTTTCGATGGGATAATAGCTTTCGATCCCGGTGTAATCTACGGGATTTTGCACAAGCTCGAGGCTGATGTTTTCAGCTTTAGCATTTCTTTCCGATATGGTGAAAAACAGAATGCTCTCTTTTCTCACCCCATCGATAATGAGTATAGCGTTGGGAATTTCCACGCCACTGAAATAAATTGAATCATTGTTCTGAAAAAACTCCTTGTAACCGACAATATCCTGTGCTCCCAGGATAACGGCAATTCCGTCCGGGATCATAGCCATGATTTTTTGCCTTCTGGCGGCATATTCGGATTTCTCGAATATCAATCCCGCCGATAAGGTGGACACAAAAGATAGAATCATTAAAAAAGCGATGAATGACTTTTTAAAATCGTGCTTCATGACAGCCTCCTTAAAAATAATGTATTACATAACTTTTAAAAGTAGACATTTGGAACACAGAAATAGATATATTGGAATCTATTAAGTATATATTATATAAATATTTTTTAATCTAGCAAATTGTCAAGATTACAATAAGCTTCTCAATTGCTCGTGTACAGTTGAGTATAGAGAACATCTTAGCCTCTCAGGTCTCAGAGATAAACAAAGTGCTGTCCGAGCAGGTTGAATATTTTCGCCATCGCCCCCTAGAGTCAGAGTATCCTTCATTAAGATATTTAGGTGGATGGAGGCCAACTGCTGCAAGCAGGCCGGATTTGTACCGGAGAAGTATCTGGTTATCTAAGAATATGCATCAAATTTATTGAATAAATCCAATTTATTGAATATAAATCCAATATTTTGAATAAGAAGGCAAAATTCTGTGTTGATAATAAAGTTAAGTTATTGATTTATTTATAGATAATAAAATGGATAAACTGGCATGAAAATTGCATATTATTATGATATATCCATGTTAAGCCACTTTGGGACAAAGCCAAATATTTATACATCAGATAAAGCACATTTGATCAGTGTTAGATAAGCTTTCTAATTTCTTAAAAAGGAGGTGATAATAACACGGAGGAAAAAGTAAGATCTAGGTTATAGGAAATAGGTTTAGGATTAATTAAAAGGAGAAAAAATGAAATTATCAAGATTTTCTTTTATTCTCATCTTGACCGTATCTTTAGTTGCCATCATGAGCGCCGGGCAGACTATGCAAACCGGTTCTATCAAAGGCACTATAACTGACACCGAGGGCAACTCTTTTCCAGGTGTAAGCATAACCGTCACGGGCTCGAAGCTGATCGGATCCATGACAGACATCAGTCGGAGTAACGGCGCCTTCAGGACTCTGGCCCTTCCCCCCGGCACTTACACGGTCATGGCAGAACTCGACGGGTTTAAAACCATGAAGAAGGAAGGAATCGTTGTCCGAATCGGAATGGTTGTGAAAGTCGATTTTGCCATGGAACCAGCGACGCTCGAAGAGGAAATCACCGTAATTGCTGTAGCCCCTACAGTGGATGTTCAATCCAGTAAACTCTCGAATGTCATAACATCCAGCGACATCGCCAGACTTCCCATCGACCGCAATTTCAACAACATCATGAACCTTGCTCCAGGCACAGTCTCCACAGGTCCCAGACATGTGATCCACGGAGGCACGGCAATATCCACAGCGTTCGATGTAGACGGAATCAACGTCAATGATCCATCCAATAACCATCGTTTCTTTACGGTTCAATACGATGCGATGGAGGAAGTAGAGATCGTGACAGGAGCCCTTCCGGCCCAAGTAGGAAATACGGGGGGGACGTTTGTGAACGTCGTGACAAAGTCAGGTGGAAATGATTTTCACGGCACCTTCCAAACGTACTACACCAAGAGTTCACTGTCGCAGATCCTCTTCCCGGATACCCAGCTTAAAGCAATGGGAATGGGGAAACCGGTGTCTCCGAAGCTCGACATCGACGTATCGGCCACGCTGGGAGGGCCCATAAAGAAAGACAAGTTGTGGTTCTTCAGCAGTTTAAATTTCGCTAAAAACGAGCAATTCAGTTCCTTCATCCCCACGACCATTTTGGGACGCTCTTTCGATCAGTATCCGGTAGAATCCCAGACGATACAGGGTTTGTTCAAGCTGTCGGCACAGCTCTCGAAATCAATGCGGTTCTTCACCATGATCAACTACCAGAGAAGTAAAACGCCTTTCGGAGGTACTGGAGCACGCATAACGCAAGAAGCTACAAATCAACGCCCGAAAACCTCCAAGTTCATAGCGACAGCCAACTTAAATATAGTCCTCAGCCCAAATTCGTTTCTTGATTTTCGGGGTTCTTACAACAAGCTGGATAATCCGATTTATTTTCAAGACGAAGCGGACGATTTGGGCCACTTTTGGGATGTTTACACGGGGTATCAATGGGGATCCGATAACCGGCCGGAGGAGCATACCTATAGAAATATCAAAGGGACGTCGGTGCGCATGACACAATTTCTCGATAATTTCCTGGGCGGAAACCACGAGATTATTATGGGTTTGGAGTATGAGGACGGCTACCAGCAGTGGAATTACTGGAGAGCCAACCCGATACGCTGGGATTACTATAACGGGAATCCCTATTACTACAGGGGTCTCTACGGTTTGGACGCGCCTCATCCGACTTTCGGGGACGGCCGCCTGACATTGCTCATCTCATCCGGCGCGGAGGATGGAAGCGAGCCTTACACAGCCGGCCACTCCAGAACGTTCGCCGGCTTCATTCAAGATTCCTGGACCATAAAGGAAAAGCTCACCCTCAACCTGGGTGTAAGGTACGATCGATTGACCGGGAGCATGCCGGCAGTAACCAAAAGAGCTGCCGCCGGATTGCCCGAAGAGATCGGGGCCTACGCGGTCGAACCGGTGCTTGGAATCAATCCTTTCGGGGAGCTCTCAGCCGAGGCATTTCCGAACATTTTGGTCTGGAACAGCCTATCTCCGAGAATCGGATTGACTTACGATCTATTCGGAAACGCCAAAACAGCCTTGAAAGCCGGTTACTCCAGCTATGCCATGGCCATGCCGACAATGTATTACCTGGGCATGCATCCCCTGAGAGTCCGGAATGTAACCATTGACTGGTGGGATCTGAACGGCAATGGAGTTCTCGATTCTCCAGGGGTGGACGACTACGCGGCTCGAAGGCAGCCGGTCGAAATGCTGCCCGATTTTTACAATAACAGGCATCTCGATGGAATCAAAGTGCCTCATTTCAACCAGTGGACGTTGGGAGTCGACCACGCCCTGAACAGAGATTTAAAAATCGGCCTCCAATTCATCTACAGTAATAAGAAAAATCCTGTGGACACCGTTCTCTACGACAGGGACACGCAAAAAATCTGGAACACCTATGAAAGAGCCCCGGAGTGGTGGGTTCCCTTCACGACCATCGTCCCCGCTGTCGGGGAGTTCCCAGATCAAGAAGTGACCATGTACTTTCTCTCCGCCGACGCGCCGTGGGCCACCCAGTTCACGGCCATGACAAACGTCGAGGAGGCGGAAAGAAGATACCGCGCTCTCGAGTTCGTCTTCAACAAAAGGTACGCTAACGGATGGTCGTTGGGCGGATCCGTTGTTTGGTCAAAGACTGAGGGAAACAATCAGGAAACCTACGGTCCTGTTTGGGGTTGGGCTGCCTCCTATGACAATGCCAACTTTTTCGTCAACGGCTTCGGAAGAACACCATTTGACATCCCTCTGTCGATCAAGCTGTACGGGTCATTTGAGCTTCCCTTTGATTTTAACATATCTTTCTTCTTGACCCACGCCAGCGGTCAGACATGGCAAAGAACCGTTCAGGTGTTTCCTCCCTCAGATTGGGCGGCCGCCAACAACACTCGGCCGGATTCCTACACCATTAACGTCGAACAACGCGGCTCACAGCGCTATCAGAGCAGGACGAATGTGGACTTCAGGCTGGAGAAAGAGTTTCAGGTCGGCCAATTCGGAAGATTCGGGTTGTTCTTGGATGTCTTCAATCTGTTCGGAGCGCGCTATGTAAATCACGAGGAGAATCCCGGCGGGAGGTGGAGTCCCGATGCGGAAAACACCAACCAAGGAACATATCTGACCGGCGGAAATTACACCAAATTGACCGGCATTGACGGCGTCAGAATCTTCAAGTTTTCGGTACGATTCACATTCTGAAAATTGGAAAGACGGAGTCGCGGGGGAGTGGATTCCTTCCCCCCCCCGCGGCTTTTCCGTTTCCAGAAAAATTCCGATCTTCCGCCTTGTATTGATAAGAAGATCATCGACAACAAGTGCAAAATTGTACTTTCCTGAAAAAAATGATTCAATAAGGACCAAAAGGAGGATTCATGGAAAATACAAATAACAGAATTTGGATTCGGTTTCTCTTGCTGGCGGTTTTTATCCTTTCGCTTGGCATCTATCTTCCTCTTTCCTCAGAGTTGGAGGACCCGTCTCTACTGACGCTGGATCGGATATTCACCCGGAAGGAATTCGTCCCTCAGAGGTTCGGGCCCGCCGTTTGGCTGGACGACGATTCCGGCTACACCGTGCTCGAGCCTTCCGGGTCCGAGGGCGCCGGTCGAGACATCGTCCGCTACAATCCCGAAACCGGGCAGCGCGACGTCGTGGTCCCGGCCCGGCGGCTCATCCCATCCGGTGAAAAAGCGCCTCTCGATATCAAGGATTATTCCTGGTCACCCCATAAAATGAAGCTCGTGATTTTCACCAACACCAACCGCATCGGGCGGAAAGGTATTCAGGGAGATTACTGGGTTCTCGATCTCTCTTCCTGGAATCTGCGGCAGCTGGGCGGTGATGCCGAACCTGGCACTCTGATGGCCGCCAGGTTTTCTCCGGACGGCCGAAAGATCGGATACATACGGGAACACAATCTGTTTGTCGAAGATCTTTTCACCTCCGAAATCACTCAGCTCACGCAAGACGGCTCGGAATCACTGATCAACGGCGCATCAACCAGGGTGTATTCGGGGAGAAGTACCAGGGGACTACGATGGAGCCCTGACGGGAAGAGTCTCGCGTTTCTGCAGTTCGATATTACGGGAGTCAAGGATTTTATCATGATCAACAACACGGACTCCCTCTATCCGAAAATCATCTCATTCCAGCACGTAAAGCCGGGAGAACAGCTTCCTTCCTGCCGGGCCGGAGTCGTCAGCGTCTCAGGCGGCGAGGTCACATGGCTCAAAATCCCCGGCGATCCCAGGAACCACTACATTTATCAGCTCGAATGGGCGCAGAATCCCCGGGAAATCTTCATTCAGCAGCTTAACCGATTACAAAACACGATGAGGGTGATGATGGCCGACGCCGAAACGGGAGAGGTGCGATCCATTCTCGTCGAAAAGGACGAAGCGTGGCTGGAAACGTATCGCATGCGCTGGGTGAACAAAGGAAAAAGCTTTGTCTGGGTCAGCGAGAGGGACGGATGGCGGCACATCTATCTGGTATCGAGAAACGGAAAACAAACCAAGATCCTCACTCCCGGCGATTTCGATGTCTTCAACATCCAGGGCATCGATGAAGAAAAAGGATGGCTGTACTACATCGCTTCCCCCGACAATCCATCCCGGCGCTATCTCTACCGCACCCGGCTGGACGGCAGCGGCCGAATAAAGCGGATCACGCCCGAGGGACGAGACGGGACACACAGTTACAATATTTCTCCTCGATCCGGCTGGGCCGTTCATACTTTCTCCACAATCGATACGCCTCCCCATATCGAGCTGATCAGATTCCCGCAACATGAATCTATCCGTGTCCTGGAGAACAACGCCCCGCTTCGTGAACGGCTGAAGACAATCGCGCGGGCTCCGACCGAATTTTTCAGGATCGACATCGGAGAGGGAGTCGAGCTGGACGGATGGTGCATCAAACCCCCCAATTTCAATCCCGAGAATCGATATCCCGTCTTGTTCTATGTCTACAGCATGCCCGCCGGGCAAACGGTTCTGGACAATTGGGGAAGGAACCGCTACATGTGGCACCTGATGATGGCTCAGCGCGGCTATCTTGTGATGAGCGTCGATAGCCGCGGCACTCCGGCTCCGCGCGGCCGCGCCTGGCGAAAGATCATTTACAAGAAACACGGCATCTTTCCCTCCGACGATCAGGCGGCGGCGGTTCGGGCGATTACTGCCCGGTGGTCCTATGTGAATCCGAAAAAAGTCGGTGTCTATGGATGGAGCGGGGGGGGCCTGATGAGCCTTCTATGCATCTTCAGATATCCCGAGCTGTACCAAACGTCGATGGCGGGAGGATATATCAGCAACCATCGATATTACCATGCCTCTTTTACGGAGCGGTTTCTCGGCCTGCCCCAGGAGAATCCCGACGCCTATCGTGAGACGGCGGCCATGATGTACGTGAAAAACTTGAAGGGGAACCTTCTGCTGATGCACGGAACCGGAGACGACAACGTCCACTATCAAAACACGGAGGTCCTCATAAATGAGCTGATCGAGGCTAAAAAAAGATTTTCATTGATGATCTATCCCAACCGCTCGCACGGTCTGTCCGAGGGGCGGAATACCCAATATCATCGTTATGACATATACACCTGGTACTTGATGAAGAATATGTCAAGTGACCAGAGATGAGATCAAGGAGCTGACCATGAAAAATATTCCTCGAAGGGATTTCTTGAAAACGGCCGCCCTCGGCGGGATGGCCTTTTGTCTGCCGTCCTGCGGGACCCAACCGCCGCCATCTCAAAAAACCAACGTGCTGTTCATCTCCCTTGACGATCTGAACGACTGGATCGAACCGCTGGGCGGTCACGCCCAGGCGAAAACTCCCAATCTGGCTCGATTCGCCCGGCAGTCCGTCAACTTTACAAACGCCTACACCGCCAGTCCCGGCTGCAATCCGTCGAGGACTGCCATCATGACGGGGCTCTCTCCCCACAGGTCGGGAGTCTACTCGAACTATCAGGACTGGCGCGAAGTCATCACGGATCACAAATCCATCGGGCGGTACTTTCGCGAGAACGGTTATTACTCGACAGGAGCCGGGAAGATCTTCCATTACCACATGGTGGATCCCGCCTGCTGGGACGATTATTGGCCCTCCCAGAAAAACAATATGCCCAAGGAGTACTTCCCCCAGCGGTCCAGGGAAGAAAAAGAGGCGGCCGAATTGAACAACGCCAGGTCCCGCCGAACCATGAACATGCCCGAGTTCGAAAACATGTACAAGATGTTCGATTGGGCGCCCCTGAATATCGAAGATCCCCTGATGGGGGATTACCAAAGCGTTAACTACGTGATCGACCAGCTGCAGACGGATCATGACAAGCCTTTCTTTCTGGCCTGCGGGATCTACCGGCCTCACCTTCCCTGGTACGTGCCCCAAAAGTACTTCGACATGTTCCCCCTTGATACGGTCGAGCTGCCCAAAGTGCTGGCCAACGATCTGGACGACTTGAGCGACCGGGCTATCGACATCGCTCACCGCAGCGGGAACTATCACAAGCACGTTCTCGAGGCAGGACTGTGGAAGAACGCGGTCCAGGGATACCTGGCCTCCATCGCCTTTGCAGACGCCATGCTGGGTCTCCTGCTCGACGCGCTGGACAAAAGCCGGTACGCCGACAACACCGTCGTCGTGGCTTGGTCGGACCACGGCTGGCAGCTGGGCGAAAAGGAGCACTGGAGGAAGTTTTCCCTCTGGGAGAATGTCCTGAAGTCCGTGCTCATGATCAAGGCCCCGAAAGGGACTCCGGGCTTACCCAAGGGATCACGCCTGGACGCTCAATGCCGGCGGAACGTCTCCCTCCAGGATATCTATCCCACCCTGGTCGACCTGTGCGGCCTTCCTTCCCGGGGGGATGAAATCGACGGGCGCAGCCTCGTTCCCCTGCTCAAGAATCCCTCCGCGGCCTGGGATTATCCTGCAATCTCGTCCTACGACTTCAGCGAGTTTTCCGTGCGGATGGGACAATGGAGATACACAGTCTACATCGACGGAAGCGAGGAACTGTATGATCACAGGAAAGACCCGGAGGAGTGGACCAACCTTGCCAACGATCCGGAGTACGCTAATATCAAGGCGGAGATGGCGAAGCATGTTCCTCAAAACCCTGCCCCCCTGGTGAAGACCTCGGTCAAACTACAGCCGCATCATACCCCCCCGTTCAAGACCAAGGCGGAGTACCAGGACTGGCTGGAACATGGAAAGGACACGAAATACATAATTGAGAAGTATTGGAAGTGAGGAAAAAACATCAAAATACTCAGGATTGAGAGTGCGGCCCTCCCGATAACATAAATAAGGGATAGGCCTGTGATAAAAACGCTTTTCACAGCAGGTGTGTTCGTTCAGATACATTAGTGACATTTATGAAGTGATGAACATGTGTGCACCTCCTTAATATAGTTTTTCATTCCCGGGCTAATCTATCACAAACAAGACTCCCGGAGGAGTGCATCACATTATCATCTTACCTATAGTGTCAGCAGGATACCATTCTTGAAGGTCACCAGTTTTGTAACGTCTTACGGGAATCAAATAGAGATAGTCAGGAAGAGAGGTGTGAATATAAGAATATCACCGAGCCGGCGTGATCAGTTTCTGGAATATATAGATAGAACCATGTTCGATTGGAAACGGACTCAAGCTCAATAATAGGCTTTTGTAACTTTTATAAAAGTCAATTGAAAAGCCGGAATTCCAAATGGATTTGGTTCCATAGTATTTATCAGCACAAACTGAGATATGAACCCTCGGCCGAAGATACAAAGTGAGAATCCTGAGGCCAAAATGCCCCCGGATTTCCGAGGGCCTTTGATTTTTTAAAACTGCGCTTATCTACGTGAGCCGATAGCCGCCCTCATTTACTGTTTCGGGCCTTGGCCACATCGTCAAAGACCCACATGCCTCGTCCGTTGGTGGCGATTACGATGATGTCGTCGCGCGGGTGGATCTGGAGATCCCAGACGGGAGCGTTCGGCAGTCCGGAACCCAGGCTATTCCATTTGCGGCCACCACTGGTCGTTATGTAAACACCGAGGTCGGAGCCTACGTAGAGCACGTTCTCTTTCTTGGGATCCTCGCGGATGACGTTGGTCGGGCCGCCGGGCAGGTTGGCCGCAATGCTTTTCCAGGTCTTGCCGTAATTTTTGGACTTGAAAACATAGGGCATAAAATCGTCGTCTTCTCGGCCGATCAGCGAGATGTAGACCGTTGATTCGTCGTATTTCGAGGCGACGATACTCCAAACATGCTTGTAGTAGGGAAGTCCGGCCGTGATCTCGGTCCAGGTCTCACCGCCGTCCATGGTCACATGGACGCGGCCGTCGTCGCTTCCCGCGTACAGGATGCCGGCCTTGAGAGGTGATTCGGAGATGGCCGTGATGGTGGCGAATTTGATGGCATAAGGCAGTTTGCCCTGTTTCTCAGTATCGTAGGCGGTCAGGTCATCACTGATCTTCTCCCAGGTTTCACCCTTATCGGTCGACCGGAAGACATACTGGAAGCCGTGGTAGACAGTCGAGGGATCGTGCGGCGAAAGGATGGTCGCCGCCAGCCACTGTCCCCTGTATTCCGGTTCGTCCGGCCCGGCTTGGGGATAGATTTTTTTTCTCTCATACTTTCCGTTCGTGTATTCCGCGCGCTCGACGCGTCCGTAGAAACTCGAAGCGTAGACGATTTTTGGGTTTGTAGGGTCGATGGCGATATGCGTGCCTTCACCTCCGGGCGCTCGTTCCCACTTGGGCATCGGAGCTTTACCGTCAACGGCCGGGACAACACCGACGGCACGGTAGGTGCCCCAGTCCTGAACCGATCCGTAGACGTTGAACGGCTCGGACATGTCATAGGCAACGTTGTAGAATTGGATGGAGGGAATTCCGTTGTAGAAATCCTTCCAGGTCTTGCCGCCGTCGCGGGAAAGGTTGGTCCCGCCGTCATTGGCATTGATCAGATAGTTCGAATCGGTTGGATCGATCCACAGACCATGGTGGTCGCCGTGAAGCTTTTCATATCTGATCCGTTCCCAAGTCTTACCGCCGTCTTTGGACCGATAAAGACCGAGACCCATCAGGTAAATCGTGTTTTCGTCGTTGGGATCGACGCGAATTTGGCCGAACACCCAACCGTAGGTCCCACCGAATCGCTCAAACATCCGGTTGGATGGGCTGACTTTCTTCCAGGTTTCACCTAGGTCGTCGGAGCGATACACTTCAGCGCCCACAATATCAGGGTAGGTCCGCAGGCGGCCGTAAGAATCCCGCTCACCTTCCTCCGGCATGCGCAGGGCCGTGTGGTTATCGACGTAGGCGTATACAACATTAGGTTTGGTCCGGCACAGGTCGATACCAATCCTCCCAGTCTTTTCCGTAGGCGGTAGGCCTTCGGTTAGTTTCTTCCAGGTCGCGCCGCCGTCCGTGGTTTTGAACAGGTAGTCCTCGCCCTCCGGTACCGGGTCGCTCCAGCGCGGGCGGATGCGGTTCCACATAGAGGCGATCAGCACGTCGGGATCCTCGGGATTCATGACCAGGTCGATGGCTCCCGCCTTTTCGTTGATGTAGAGGATTTTCTTCCATGTCTGACCGCCGTCGGTCGTCTTGTAGACCCCACGGTCTGGTGTATAGGTCCACTCGTGACCTGAGGCCGCAACGTAGACAATGTTGGGATTGGTGGGATGGATCCGGATGCGGCCGATGGTTTGGGTCCCGGCCAGCCCCATATGCTGCCAGGTGGCGCCGCCGTCCGTGGACTTGTAGATCCCACTCCCGGCCAGCGAGGCGCGGAATATGTTAGCTTCGCCCGTACCGACATAGATTATGTCGGGAGCCGTCTCGGAGACGGCGATGTCACCGATGGACATGGTTGGCATCTCATCGAAGATAGGTGTCCAGGTTTCACCGGAATCAAGAGTTTTCCATAGGCCACCGGTGGCCGTACCTACGTAGATCGTAGTCTTGCTGCCCAGGGGCACAGCGATGTCCGTGCAGCGGCCGCCTATGATGTCCGGACCCAAGAATCTCCATTTAAGATCCTTGGTGGGCGTTTCGGCCTTCATAGCTGTGTGCTGCTCAAACCACTCAAGCCGCAAAGCCGGGTCCGTGCTCTCGACCAGAACCTGTTCAGACCCAGGCGCGATCGTCTGAGATTTGCAGCAAAAGAGTATAGCCAATGCCATAAAGACACAAAAAAGTAGAAGAGTACGTTTGTAAAATGACATAATAATACCTCCCTTGGAGTTTCTTGGATGATATGAAATGATCATTTGTTAACACTTGGTATCATATATCACCAGTACTTTGTCAAGCGTTTTTTCTCAATTCTTCTCTGCATTATTCATCCTTAGATATTGTGAAGTTTAGATGCCAGTTCAAAAGGCCATTTACCCAGGCTTCATCTCTCCAGACGATCGAAGGAGGACGCCCTCCAGGATGTTACAGCGTCGATTTGAGAAGCCATACAAGGTCCTTGTTACCAGTTTATTATCACAGGCAGAATAGAGGGTTAAATTATGTGGGGCTGAATCTGTAGGTTTGGTAAACATGATTTAAGGTGAGAAAGGAATGGGAAAGAATTCCTGATTACTATCTTACTGATATTAAATGAAATATATGGTGGGCGATGCAGGATTTGAACCTGCCACATCTACCTTGTGAAGGTAGATAGGTCATTTTTGCGCTTGCACTGGCCTTGTGTAGACTATCTCACCCCCGATAACTGTCATTTCTGGTTCGATCTTCCAGATATCCTCAACCGGGATGGTCATGTAATCAACAGGAATGACCACAAAATCAGCAAGTTTTCCTACCTCGATAGATCCCAAGATATCTTCCGCATGCATGACGTAGGCACCAGCCATGGTTGCAGCCCATAAAGCCTCCTCTCTTGTCATGGCCTGTTCTGGGATCCAACCACCCGGAGGATTATTATCCCGGTCCTGTCTGGTTACCGCAGCGTGCAAGGTGTAAAATGGGTTGTATGGAGATACAGAAAAATCTGTCCCCGTTGCAACTACAACACCAAGATCCAATAGTTGTTTCCAAATATATGCACCCTTTATACGTTCAGGCCCAATCCTGGATTCAGCAAAGTGCATATCCTCAGTAGCATGCAGTGGTTGCATTGAAGCAACTATTCCCAGCTTGGCAAGTCTGGGTATGTCATCAGGAGTAAGTACCTGACTATGCTCAAGAGCGAACCTGGCATCTTTACCGTCTATCCCAGTCGCCTTCAGAGCCCTTTCGTAGGCGTTAATTGCGATCCGATTAGCACCATCCCCAATGCAATGTATCCTCATATTGAAACCGATTGTTAGCAACTCGGTCGCAGATTTAGCTATTTGGTCTTCACTTTGTCTAGGTTCCCCATAAAAACCCGGATAGTCGCTGTACTCCTCAAGCAAAAGCGCACCCCTCGACCCCAAAGCTCCATCTGCAAAAGCCTTGACTGATCGGACGAAGTATTTGTTATCATGGTTTAGCGGTTTGCCCAGCTTTTTCGCCGCACTCTCTCTAACCATCTCGTTGATCCTTATCCTGAGCAAACCCACTTCGTAAAGCTTTATTCGTCTTTGAACCTCTTCATAGCCCGTC
>SDBU01003155.1_pt1 | contig 21173 bp, 23 predicted proteins | sample 2277071 | NCBI WGS metagenome assembly SDBU01 (sample SAMN10397929, study PRJNA504765) | marine sediment metagenome | isolation source: marine sediment core GS08_GC12, 126 cmbsf | place: Arctic Ocean: Gakkel Ridge, Loki's castle | collected 2008
GGATTTATTCAATTTAACTTGGCGCCGGAGCGTTCTGGTGTTATGGTAACGAGACATGAAACTTTAATTGAGAACGTGAAAACATGAGATTTGATGGAATGATGCATAGACAGATGCAAGAAGCAAAACAACGCTTCAGAACGAAACATCCATTGACTTATAAATTTCGTATTTGGATGAGTTGGAAATTAGAATTATTATCTCGTAGATTAGGCGTTAAATATTAACCTTACAGAAAGGAGAAGAAATGAAAAAACTTGAAGTATTACTAATAATTACGTTTTTGTTAGCAATAGCATTACTTATATGTGGTTGTAATGAGACGCAAGCTCCGAAGTTGCGTAGTCAGTTATTGTCTTTAGACAACACCGAAGCAGGTAAACAATGGAAAGATGCTTTCGGTGATAACGTCGAGACTGCGCAGAGTTTTAATTTGTTTTTGTTGAATGACGCTTATATGAAGTTTAATAAACGGATTACGGCATTGGAGGCTAAAGACCCTAATGAATGATGGAATAATTGGTTTGATTATAGGATTTATTTTAGGAATGTTATCAGTATTTATAGGAGTGAGTAACGCTAAAGACTAGATAAATAATAGAAAACTGAATAAGTAACCAGAGCCTACACGGACAAACCGAAGCTCGTTGAACAGATTATTACCCAATCTGTTTTGCGGGCTTTTTTATTTGGATGTAAATAATATTAACTTTAATTAAGGATTAAGAAAATGACAGAAGAGACAAAAGACCTAAACACGAACCAGTCGGTCGCTGATTCCGGCCTAAAAGAGCAACCGGCCACTGTTCAAGACCTAAATCAGTCGGTCACTGATGAGCAAGGTGAAAAACTTGCAGACGGTACTACTTCGGATAAGTCAGTACCTTACGATGAGTTCAAGAAAGCTAATGACGCTAAGAATGCTGCTGAAGAACAAACGAGATTACTGCAAGGTCAAATGCAGATTTTGCAGGCCAACCAACAACCGATACAGCAGGTTCAGCCTAAGACAACTCTTGACCAGGCAATGGTGGAGTTAGGCGTAACAGCAGATGAATTGTATGGTGAATCAATGATAAATGTTATGAACCGGAAAGCCGAACTCGATACATTGCAAAGCCATCAAAATAATTCACATTATGCCAATCAACAGTTTGAAAGTACTCATCCAGATTTTACAAGTGTAGTAGGTTTGAGAAATCTCGCAACAGGGGTAATTCAACCTTCTGCGGAAATATTGAAAATTTTAACAGAAAAACCGTATTTAACTACTACTGCTTATGCAAGTTCTCAAGGTGCATACAAGATAGTTATGCAGGAAAGAGAGCTTGCTAAATTAAAGGAACAAAACACTGTTAATCAGGAACATCTTAAACAACAGGGAATAGATAACAAGACTTCTGTTGTTTCCGGTGCTGCTGCTGCTGGTGGTGCTATACCTAACAAAGCCACCGGAGCGATAACAGTAGAGCAGCAACTTGAAAATGAGCGATTAGTAGAACTCGGTCAACTCAATTAGAAAGGATAGATTATGGCTAGTCAAGTTATAACGACTACACAGATAGACCATCCAGTGAATATTCACTATAACAGGATGGTATTAACACGAGTATTGCCTGCGTTTATATATCAACAGTGGGGTCTTGACGTATCAATGCCCCAACACGAAGGCGATACTACTAAATGGCGTAGGTGGAGCAATTTGCTCGACCAGTTGACGCCATTAACAGAAGGTGAAGACCCTACGCCGCTTTTACTTTCTAAAACAGATATTACTGCTGTTTTGAAAGAATATGGAGCATTGATTAAAACTGCTTCATGGAGAGACTTCACGGGTATTACTGATGATAACCAGCAGATGGCAAATATCATGTTAGATAACATGCGGTCGACTCTTGATTCTTTAACAAGAGACGTTCTCGATGGTACAGCTTCTACAACTACAGCTTCAAACGGTTCGCCTACCGGTACGTTCTTAAACAAGGCGGACATTGACACGGTGGTTACCAATCTTGAAGGTCAGAACGCTATAATGTTCAAACCAATCATAGCTGCTTCGACGGGAATAAGTACATCTCCGATTAGAGCGGCTTACATTGGTATTGGTCATACTGACCAAAGACCTCGATTAGAGGCTGTTTCAGGATTCAAACATGTCAGTTCGTATTCTGACCAAGGCCCGATTATGGAGCATGAATTTGGTTCGACCAATGATGTCAGATGGTTATTGACGACTAAAGCTCCCAAAGATACTTCATCTCCTGTTTTGTACAGCAATATCATTATGGCCAAAGAGTTTTTCGGCAACATCAAGATTAAAGGTAACACCGCTGATGGGCCGTTAGTTTTCACTCCTGCCGACAGGACAGGTTCAGGTTTGCGAAGGTTCTCGCTTTTAGGTTGGATTCAGAACTATGCTACAAGAATCCTTAATGACAACTTCGGACACAATCTCAAGGCTTCGATTGTAGCTTAATTAAGAAAGGATAAATAAAATGAGTAACAATATAAGAACAGGACATTGGGAAGCTGACGGCAGTGATGTTAATGTGCCGATTGGTTTTGTTCCCGATTATGTGAAAGTATTTGACATCAATGGTGGAAGTACCATTTTCTATCATTGGTTTGAACGAATGGAAGACGATGAAGCCAGTGGTTCTCAGGAAGGTGTCTCTGATACTGGTGGGACTAAAGCTTTACTGGCCGACGACGCTGGTATTAAGGCTTTTGATACAGGTTCGGTAGGTCCTGCAAGTGGTACTGGTGCAGGTCAGCTTGCAGAATGGGTTGCAACTACATCTTATACTACAAGAAGTGCAACCGCTCGTGGCTCTTTTGTAAAAGGCACCGTTGGGGCTTTAAATGATTTAGGTCAGGTTGTTGATCGTGAGGCTATTTTTGAAAATGTCGGCAGTACAGGCAATTCTGATTCAAGTGAACCGACATGGCCGACTGCTGTAGGTGCACAGGTTCTCGATAGTACTCCGATATGGGAACTCGTTGTTGATGTTCCTGTTGACCGTAAAGGTTATCAAGGCTTCACAATAGCTGATAATATCCAAACCAATGGTCGTGAATATTATTATCTGGCACTTAAAGCCGATGATTCTATTAACCATGACGATGTAGATGGATGGCCAAATGGAACTGACCCAGATTGGTCTTAACCCTTACAGAAAGGAAAAAAAATGAAAGAATTACTATTACAGTCAAAAGAAGAGTTATTGGAATCTGCGAACAAGTTACATCTTGTCATACCCAGAAATACCGGCGAAGAAGTAATTCGTGATTTGGTTATGAATGAATCTATCAAGCAGACGGTTGAGATAGAAGAGAGAGTTCGTTTGAAACATCAGGAGCAAACCAGAATGAAGCGGGAAATCGCTGAGATTCAGGCAGAAGCCGCTATTCGTAACATCAAAATTGATATACCTAAAGAACCTACATTAACTGATGTTATCAGACTTAAAAAAGAACTCAATCTGAGCATTAAAGAACCTAAACCATCACCTGAGACTATTGCGATTGAAAAGAGCAAGAAAGTCTATGCGATTTTCCGCAATTTACAACAGAAAGACGAAGATGTTAATTTCAATGTAGGCGGTAAATACTGGTTTCATTTATGGCCAGGCAAAATCTATATTCTACCACAATGGTTGATTGGTTATTGTCGTCGAACAGCGGTTGAACCCAATTATGAAAAGAGGTTGTTAGAAACACTTGAAACCGCCAAAACAGGTGCTTGGATTGAACATTCGGTTCGTACAGACAATGACCAGAGATGGAGTTTTGAGGTTCTTGGTGACGCTCCTGACGGTGCTTCTTTTGGTATAGTTGTCGATAAGGAAACATTGAAATCGTTAAAAGAAGTTGCATAAGCAGATGAAAGGATAAAAATATGAAAAATTTAACACTTTCAGAGACCGATACCTTCGAGGAGGTCAATAAGGTTTTGAATATGCTTATTGACAATCTCAACCAAGCTGAAGGCAAGATATTGGTTCTCACTGAAATATTAACAAGAAAGTCTAAAAAGAAAGGAGGCAAAAATGTTTAAGAAAATGTTTTTAATAAGATTGTTTCTTATAGTTATTTGCTTCGTATCAATAACATTTGGCGAGTTTCAAAATATTGATTTTGCCAATGTTGCTAACGATAATGTATTGACATTGATTTTACGTGAACGTCTTAGCAGGTCAGGCGACACGTTTACATTCAGCAATGCTGCTACCATTGATAACGCTACTAACGGTGCTATTACGTTTACTGAGGCTTCGGAAGATTTGATTTGGACATTTGGAACTAACAAGATAGCTTTTTCAAGTTCGACAAGTCTGGACGAAATAGATTTTGGTTCTATCTTTATTGAAATGGCTGAAATCAGTATTCCGAGTAATCCAGGTGCTGATACCGGTAGGATATATGTTAAAGATGTCGGTACTGTTACTACTTTGTTTTTCCTCGACAGTAGTGGTAATGAAACAAGTTTAATTGCTGCTGCCGGTGGTAACTCACTTGACGGTGCATACAACGCAGGTAATACCATAGATGTAGATACCAGTCCCGTGGTGATGACAGTTAGCGATACAGATAACAATAGAGTCTTAGACATTGTTCAAAACGATACCACTAACGACCCTACGGCAATGCAAATTACAAATGCCGCTGATGCTGCTGACGCTATTAGCCTTGATATTGACGCTCAAAGTACAGGTCGGGATATAGAGGGTACAGGTGCTACGTGGTTTGTTACGGGTGCAGGGGCGTTGACCGCTGTTACTGCGACCATACCCACAGTGACGGTAGCTACGACATTGACGGCAAGTTCCGGCATAACCCTGGATTCAGGTGATATTATCAGTAATGCCACGGATACAGAAATTAAGTTTGCCGATACTGGTGGCGAAGACCTCATTCTCGATCTTGCTCAAGGTACTAATGCGGTAGGTTTGAAAAGTGATTCTGGTGTCGATGAATTGGCAATGGGTGCAGTCGATGACCTTACTGGTGTAGGTACGATTACTTTTGATATAGCCGCTTCTTCAATTACCCTTCCGGCTACCGGTGTGGGCGAAGACCTGACAATAGAAGTTACCGGCGCCGTTAATTCAAGTCTTATATTAAATGCCGCAGGAACTGCCGCCGATGCTCTCCAGATTGCCACATCTGCCGGTGGTATGGATATTACCGTTGCAGGTTCAGGTGACGGCGAAGACCTCGATATCCTATCAGGAAGGTCTCTAACACTTACGAGTTCGGAGGCTACTGCTGATGCCATTAAACTGAATGCCTCGGCTGGCGGATTGGATATTGACGCCGTTGATGACATTATTATCACCGTAGCTTCTACTACGGGAGCTGATGACTTTAGACTTATCCAGACAGGTGCACAAGACGCTTCTATCAGTTTAGAAGCTGCCGGAACGGGCGCAGATGCTATCAGATTGCAAGCCTCGGCTGGCGGCGTTGACATTGATGCTGTCGATGATTTGGCTATAACAGTTGCTTCTACCACTACTGCGGATGATTTAACTATTACACAAACGGGAGGTAATAATTCCGGTATCATCGTTACCGCTGCTGGAACAGGTGCCGATGCCATAGCATTACAGGCAACGGCTGGCGGTTTAGATGTAGATGTCGTTGATGACCTGATTCTCACAGTGGCTTCTACTACGGGCGCTGATGATATGCGCCTTATACAAACCGGTGCTCAGGACGCAAGTATTAGCTTAGAGGCTGCCGGTACTGGAGCAGACGCGATAAGGCTACAAGCCTCGGCAGGTGGCATTGATATTGATGCAATTGATGACCTGGCGATAAACGTTGCTTCGACAACCACTGCCGATGACCTCACTATTACCCAAACAGGCGCTAACAACTCCAGTATTATAGTTACTGCCGCGGGTACTGGGGTGGATGCAATTTCTTTACAAGCTGCTGCCGGTGGGATTGATATTGACGCTAAGGACGATTTGATAATCCTGCTGACTACAACCGCTGCAGATGATGATTTGACAATAAGTACAACTGGAAGTGATGATACTCATATCACAATTACTGCCGATGGTACGAGCGCTAATGCTTTAGGCTTGTTTGCTTCAGGTTCCGGCGGTGGTGTTGATATGGATACCGCATCGGGACCAATTACAATAACCGCTGATGGTGCTTCTGCTGGTGATATTACTATTGATGCCGAAGATGTAATTAGGCTTGTGACTTTAGATTCGGTTATTATTGATGGTGGGCCATTAGTCGAAGATATTGAGTTTCTGACTTCTGATGGTGTCAATCTTCAAGCTTTCGGCGCATCTGATTTCGATACCAATGCAGGCCCATTTTCCTATGCTTTAGGTAGTCCTGCACTTGGTCTTAACGCCATAGGAACAATGAAAGTTATGACTATGAGCGTAGCTGGTAACGATGCGGACATTACAGTAACTAATCACGCAACCAGCGACCCTGAAGTATTTAGATTCAATGCCGTTGATGAGGCATTGGTCTTGATGTGGACAGGTACTGAATGGATAACAATCGCTAATGAAGGCGTTGATACACCGTAAATTTAATGGGGCGGAGTTTCGACTTCGCCTTTTTCTTGGGGTTATTATGAGAGGCAGAAAAAGCGGCGGTCAAGGCCATAGACAATTAAGACAGGATATTAGACAGGCTAAAAAAGAAGATAAACGGTTGTCTGTGTTTTTGAAAGAAAAAGAAGCGATTATAAAAAAGGGTAAGTGATGGCTGATACGAAAACCTGGACATTATCTGAAATAAGAACTTTGTTTCGTGAATTGACAGGCAGGCCGACAACTGTACAGATTTCGGATGCCAATGTCAATAAAGAGATTAATGATTATTTCGTAAATCATTTTTCCAATGACGCTAAAGTAGATGAGTTCGATGTTTTTTTTACTCAGGCATTATCAGCTACAGATGATGGTAAATATAGCGTTGCTCAAAACATAGACAGATTGGATGACCCTGTAACCATCAATGGTAGAGAGATTGTTTTATATCGTGATAGAGAATTGTTTTTCAGTACCCAAGACCATCATCATTTCTTACACGGTCATTTTCACGGAGCGAGAACTACGCTTCATGGTCAATTCAAAGACGAACAGTTTATAACAGACCCAACTTTAGTAATAGGAGCATCGGATACCAAGAAAGTCAAACACAGTGATTTTGATTTCGAGGTTCAAAGTAAGTCTTATTCCAAATCGTCAAGTGAAGTAGCTTTGACCGGAAGCGCAATACCTACGGGATTGTTTGGTGCATGGTCGTTGAGGGTAGCTACTGATGGGACTATCACCGTAACGGCTGCAGGTGATAATGCAACTGGATTCCTAACTCCTAGAATAGCCCTTGATGCTTTGACTACATCTGACGCTGATTCAGCTTATATGGGTTATGTAACTGTAACTAAATCAGACGGTTCTTTCACACCTGACACAACAGCTTTAAATGCTTCTAATGTAACCGCTACCTTTACAGATGGTAAGTTCGAGAATAGAGCAGAACCGACTGCGGCTTTGTTATATGGGCAGGAACTATTTGTCAGACCGAAGGCCAATGATATTTTTGAGTTAGAGGCTTTGTCTATTTCAGACAGACCTACGGCTTTCGCTGATGATAATGCAGTTCCTGATGATGCCAAATGGGGGCCGGTTATAGCTGCTATGTCTGCTGCGATATTTTTAGAAAGAAACGGCGAAGAGGAAAGTGCTGCTAAAGTTTTCATAGTGGCAAGTAGATATATGCGTTCAATACGTGGAGATAAAATAAAAAGACTTTTGGGACAGGTAGTCCAAAGGAGTTTCTAATGGTATTTACAGCAGCACAAACAAGTTCAGTAGAAGATAGAAATACAGAAGAAAATATAGGTCAGATTTGGGAACGAGTTATCACCTTTACTATAGACGCTGGTGATGGTTCTGCGAAACTTACTCAAGCTTTGAATATAAATGGCAGGATAACAAAAATCATAGCCAAATCCGGTGCAGCAGCAGGGATAACAGGGACATTTACATTGTCCATTGATGATAATGGCAATAATGAGATATTCACAGCTTCCGGCCCCGCCGAAGGTGCGACAAGTACATTTAACGTATCGGAAGATGTTTCAGGAACTATTGATGTAGGTATAAACCCTAACGACGACCCCACAAGTGGTTCGTGGGAGATAGTTATTACATTAAGGGGTATTTAGTGAAATTAAGATTTCAACAACCAGAACCGTCATCTTTAGGTTTGTCTGTCGATATACCTTTGGATAATTTTGTAACAACGGACGAAGTTCATGATTATTCTCAACTTGACGCGGCTACTTTTGCGGTTACTGCTGCCACACCAGCGTATCCAGGTTTCCTTTTTAATGGCTCATCCTCTTTGATAGCAGCGAGTGTTAATACGGCGGGCGATATAACAACGAATGACTTTTCAATCGCTTTTTGGTTAAAAGCTGACTCCACCAATAATACTTCTCAAAGATTAGTTTCTAAACGCACCGTCAATGTCGGTTATGAGATTTTCTTAAACACTCTTGCCCCTACGGTAATTGAGACTTTTGTTGGTGATGCGGGTGGTATTGCTTCAGCAGCAATATGCACTACAGACATACATGATGATAACTGGCATCATATAGTAATCACTTATGACAGAAGCGGCAATGCTACTGGTTATGTTGATGGTGTAGAAGAATTGACAATCGACATTTCAGCTAGGAATTTGACTATAACAAACACAGACAAATTTACATTGGGCAGATTTGCAGGCAGTGGTACTGGTTTTTACGATGGTATTTTGTCTGGAGTAAGGATGTATGAATCCAACGTGTTGTCGGCAGAAGAAGTACTTAGTCTTTATAATTTAACCAGATGGAAATACAGTATATAAGGAGAAAAAATGAATAAGAGATGGTGGCGAAGTCTAACAATAATTTCTGCGTTGATAGTTATAAGTTGTTTGTTTATGTTGATAATAGATACTCCCAAATCTCTTGACTATGACTTTACAACTATTGAATTATGTGATTGGGCTGAAGCGCAGAGCAATAATCAATTCAGATTGATTGTTATGCAAATGGCAATGGCTGGTTGTGTGTTTGTTATTGTTGGCAGGAACAGGGCTAAGGGAGGTATTGGTAAATGAAACGGATAATTATATTTATCTTGTTGGTTTCTTCATGTTTCGGGGCTTGGGACGCAGCCAAACCATCTTCATCTACTTCGCTTAGAAACTCCAACCCTGAGATATTGGCTAATTGGTCAGCGTTAGAAGTAGGTATAGGTCAAGACCATACTTTCACTACAGGTTCACCTGACGGTAAGCATACGCAGATAACTTTTACTGACCCTATATCAACTCCAGGTGATGTTGCTAACGAAGGTGTTTTGTATATTAAAGACGTTGATCCTGGCACTTCTACGAATGTTGTTGAATTACATTTCAAGGATGAGTCTGGTAATGAGATTCAATTAACATCCGCAGGAAATAGAATTGCTAATACCACATATTTTACAGGAACGAATAATGCAGGTACGGGTTCTGTCAATATATTCAAGGTACATACTGATGATACTATCCATTTCGGTCAAACAATAAATGTTCTTGCTGGTTTTGATTTACTCCTTTCGACAACATCAGATATTACTATTAGTGGTAATACTTTTACGGTAGCTGGAGCGACTGGCAATACGTTAGTTGCAGGAACACTTGACGTTACAGGGAACATCGACCCGACAACTTATGAGACTACCAATGGCGGTTTTCTTGATGAGGATGATATGTCATCCGATGCTGTTGATAAAGTGGCTTCGCAACAAAGTATAAATGCTTTTGTTACTGCTTATGCAAAATTAGTCGATTCCAAGACAGCAGGAACAGATGGCGGGACAGCCACATCAGGTTCCTGGGTTAAAAGAACAGTAACCGAAGAAACAGATATTGGTGACCATGTTGTTGTTTCATCAAGTGTAATAGTATTAGCTGCCGGTGATTATGAATGTTATATTTCTGCTCCTGCACATGCAGTTGATAATCATCAAATAAGATTACGTAATACCACAGCAGGCAGCACTATTCTAATCGGTACAATGGAATTTAATGCTGCAGGCAGTTTCATAACGACCCGCTCTGTAATAGCAGGTAGATTTACGATTGCCGGTTCTCAGAATTTGGAGATTCAACATCGAGTACAAACAACACAAGCAACTACAGGTTTTGGAAATGGAGCGAATTTAGGCGAGGTTAATATTTATACAATAGCAGAATTTAGAAAGAGATAATGGCTTACAAGGCTTTTCCAATCTTAAATATGAGAACGGGCAAACTAACGGCTCTTGACCCCTGGCTTTCGCCAGGCGATGCTTATGAGACACTGCGTAATTCTGGTTTGAAACGTGGTGTATTAGAGAAACGGAGAGGTTATGCCTTATTTGGTCAGGTAGTCAAGATATTAACTACTACAAAAGTACCGACATTACAGACCAATCCTGTTATGGGAATATTCAATCATCTTTCAGGAACGACTGAGAATCTTTTAATCGCTGACAAAGAAAGAATTTGCAAATTCATATCAAGCAGGCCTGCGAATAAACTTATCACTGCTTTTGCGGATTCATCAGGTTCGCCTGGAGTTCTTACAACGGTTACATCGGCGAGTCATGGTTTTGAAGATGATGATGTTATCACGATAACCGGAACAACGAGTTATAACGGAACTTTCAGTGTTCAGAACAAAACTGGAAATACCTATGAAATAGCAGTTGTTTTTGTTGCGGACGACGCTACTGGTTCTGCTACACAGGAGGCGTTTGAAGATCTGACTAAAAACAAAATAAGATATAATAAAACAAGTCAAACAGGAGACTTTACACCTACTGGTGGTTCTGTGATTAAAGGTGCTAGTTCCGGTGCGACAGCTACGGTAGCTACTAATGGTTTTTTCGTAGATTACGGAACTATTGCAGGGCGGGATGCTTTCGGTACGATTGTTTTTGATAAAGGAAGTGTAGCCGGAGGGCCGTTTACTGTTAATGAGGATTTACAAAATAATGCTAATGCCCTTGAGATTGTAGGGCAAGCAATAGCCGCCAATTCCGATGAAGCCTTTACAGGTGATAATACTAATTTCTTCTTTACTGAGAATTGGGACAATGACGGAGTAAGTCAAAGAACTTACATAGCCAATAATAAAGACCCTATACAAATATATGATGGACTTCATTTAAGACAGCTATCTATTGATATAGGCACTGACGCATTAAGGGCAGGTCTTAATAATGTTTTTTCGGCTTTATTGATAATTATATTTAAAGAAAGAATTGTTATATTCAGCACAAACGAAGATGGTACAAGTCATTTCCAACGTGCCAGATGGTCAACTATCAAAGACCCGTTCAGTTGGCCTACTGCTAATTTCAAAGATGCTCCGACTTCTGACATTATAAAGTCAGTAGATTTCTTGGGTGATGAATTATATGTATGGTTTGAAAAAAGCACATGGCGATTCATATGGACTGGTGATTCAGCTAATCCTTTTGAATGGGAAATAGTTTCTAACACAGAAGGTTCTGCTGCACAGATGAGTTTGGTTACCCAAGACGACAGACAATACGCAGTCGGGGCTTCGAGGATACAGGTTTCAAACGGTAGGACTGTTAAGGCTGCTGATGAGAAAATACCTGACTTTACTTTAACTTGGAATCAGGATTCACTCCCCTTTAGTAATGGTATCTTATTGGACGAAGAACGACAGGTACATTTAACTTATGCTTCTGACAGTGCTATGTCTGATGACTCCGACCAGCCCAATGATGGTAATGTTTATCCTGACAGTACATTAGTATTAAATTACGAAGATAAAAGTTTTTCTACATTCGGACTTCCTATACACACTTTCGGTTTTTCAGCTATTGAAAGTGATTTGACATGGGACGATGTTACAGACGAATGGCGGTTTATAGATTTCGCATGGAACGCAGGACAGGCCAAATCAGGATTTCCTACGACTTTATTTGGCAATCATCTAGGTAAAGTATTCCAGATGAACTTCGGTGGTGCTGACGCTGGTTCTGATATTGAGTTCAGGGCTGTAATGGCACAGATGAATCCTTTTGTTAAATTGGGTCATAAGGCCAAATTAGGATGGATAGAATTTTTAGCCGATGTAGATGCTAATGTAACTTTCGATGTTAAGAGTTTCCTGAACACCGATACGACCGAATTTCAAACTAAGACAGTTACTTGTGACGCTGTCAGAGGTTCGGATAAATTAGTGTGGAAGCGGGTGGATGTGTTTGCAACTGCCAATTTCCACAGGACGGAGATAACTAATAACGCTTCAAACAACAGACCTCGAATACATGCGGTAGTGTTCTATTTCCAGGATGAAGGAGGTCGATTAAATTGAATGGAAAATCTAAAAGACTTAGAAAATTTCGGGTTAGCTTTCAAAGAAGACGAAGACAGCACTGAAGAGTTTTTTAATGAATTAGTTTCGTTTATTGAAAGAAGGGTTTTCAATCGTATTTCAAAAAGGGTTAATTTTTTACTTACGAGGATAAACGATAGTAAAGTTGAAACAGTATCGCCAACAAACAAAGACAAAGACGAGAACGGAAATTGGCGTACAAGAGTAAATACAAGTGGTGATTTTGTTTTTGAAAAAAGGGTAAGTGGTGCATGGGTAGAAGCAAACAAAATAAGCGGCAGTTAATTGTGGAGATATTTATGACAAGGAACACAAATAGGTATAATATCAAACCAGTTTTCTTTGGCATAGCCTTTGTAATGATGGTAATGTTGTGCATTTTCTCCGCAATTACATTTATAGTTTTTAACAGGCAAAATTTGGCCTTTTTCGATTTTATGATTCACCGCATTTTTAGCTTGTATTCTTTCGGGATGTTTCAAACTATATTGTTTATCATACAGTTTTATTGCTTGTTTATTTTGCAGCTGCCACTTTTTCTGCACAATTTTACCATTTCCAGATTTATAATATTTTTTCGCCCAGTTGCGTATTTTTCGACACCCATTCTCTGTTTGATAATAGTTTCTCATTTGTATAGACCTACATATTTTACACCAGCGATGCAAGCCGTCATTAGTGGATTTATCTTTGTGAAATTCTTCGGAGGATTTAATTTTTTTACACGTAAGACAACATTTTGTTATAATTATCTCAGACATGGTTTTTTCCTTTTCAAAAAACTGTGTTTAGAGCCGTTACAGATCCAATATCTGTGCGGCTCATCTTATTATAGCAATAATATGGGGGATGTCAAATGAAAAAAATCCTTTTCTTCATATTATTATTAGTTTCTCAAGTATTTGGAACACTAGGCGATTTCACATTATCACAGGATGCTGCGAAAATCATCTGGAACAATAATTCGCAAACCGTCTCATTGTCGGCCTCCGGCTCAGCTACCGGCAGTCCTGACTATATATGGCCTCCTGCAGACGGCTCTGCGTCACAGACACTTATTACCAATGGTTTCGGTATTCTTAACTGGGCCGATGTAAACGCTATTGCCGGTACACATGACATCTTATCCCTTACCCATGATGATGCTGTTACTGATTCACCAACAAGAGGTTCTTTGATATTCAGCAATTCGACTCCGAAATGGGATGAGTTAGTTATTTCATCCGCTTTAGGAGCAACGGCTACTCATCTTCTCGGTGGGGATGGTACGGATGTAGGCTATAGAACAACTGCCCAGATACTTACTGACTTGTCAGGTCAGGCAGGAGCAGCTTTTTCATGGAATAGTCAGAATCTTACATCAGTTGGCACGTTCAGTTCCACCGGAGCGATTACATGGTTAGGAACATCTGAGGCAGATTTTTCTGACTCTGGCAAGAGTATACAAATACATGGCAATAGAGTTCCTTCGTATAGAATATATGACGATTTAGCTCCCCCTGGAAATAATAGTTATTTTGTTATTAACACAAATTCAGCTGGTACTCCAGAAATAGCCTTTGGTAACGCACTTCTTAATCCTGTATATAATTTTATGGGTTCTGGCCTTACAACTCTTGGCGGTAAACTTATAGTTGCAGGCGGTGAGATTGGCCCTACTGGAGACCAAAACCTTTTACAACTTGCTGCCGATGCTTTGACTGTGAACGGCACAATAACAGCGACAGGAGTAATAAGAGGAACAGACAATTCGGCTGATATTTTAGGTAACGAAAGGCTGGATGTGACTCAGTTTGGGGTTGGTGATGCTACAATGACATTCACCTTAGACACCGGATTGCAATGGCGAATTGGCGTTGACCATTCTGATGACGATTCTTTTAAGATTAACAATGACTCATCCGTTGCTAACAGTTTGGATAATAATATTTTTAAACTAAGCAAGGATGGCGACTTATCCTTAAATGAAATAGGCTTCCAAGACCATGGAAAGCTCTTTCAGTTTTCTAAGATTGCTGACAATACAGTATTCGATGTATTCGAGGCTACCCTTGACAAAGGCGGCACCAATCCCACTGCAGGCTTGGGATTAGGTTATTTATTTATCCTTGAGAATGCTGCGGGTGCAAGGCATGACGCAGGGAGATTCATTTATCAGTGGGAAGACCCAACGAATAACAGCGAGGATTCATCTTTTTCTGTGCAGGTTATGAGCGATGGTTCTTTTATTACACCCTTCGTTGTTAGTGGTTTAAATTCTTGTGTTACCATTGATAGCGTAGATTTACAGATTATAAATGTCAATAATAATAGTGGTTCTATCGTCCACGATGGCGCAGACCTTGTAATAGACCCTGCTTTTGTGGGCGGTGGCGGTACATTGTTAAAGAACGGCACAGAGTTGAAATTCTCTGACGTAGGCGATTCTAATTATGTAGGCTTTAAGGCTCCTGCTTTAACGGCTAATCAGATTTGGACATTGCCAACAGCCGATGGCGACCCTGGGGCAGTCTTAACTACCGATGGAGCGGGTATAACAAGTTGGACAGACAATGCGTCCGAAAAGACATGGGCGTTTATGAGCAGGGATGCAGCAAGTGGGACGAATTACATTGGCGGTTTTTATAAGTTTGGAGCAACTGACAATGATTTCAATCCATCCATCACTTTTGGAACGGCCAATGTTTCCTATGCGGCGCATTTCTTTTTAGTTCAGGCGGCAGGGGCTAGTGGGGGTACAGATACGGTTATCAGGATTACGGGGACTACTATAGACGACCTAGGCACAAGAACAACAGGGGTTAATGTTGATATTGCTGTGGACGATGCAGGGGCAGCGGGAACATATTACGAGACTACCGAAAAATGGTTAGGTCAGGTTTCTATTGTAGTCTTATCCGGCCCCGACCTACTGTGTAATTATGGATTTACAAAATATTGGGACAACAACAATACGGACTTCAAAGTGGTCGGCGTGGATGCTACGTGGCTTGGAGCAAAGAATGATGCCAATCCTGATATTCACTTACACCATCACAGGCCTACTGGATGGACTTATAACGCAGGCTCAACTCCGACGACCCCCCCTGAAATAGCTACTATGAACGGCGACCATGTAACAGAAATACAAATAGCTACTGATCAGGAAGGTGCTTGGAAAAGAACTAATTTAAGTATAGATGTTATGGGCAGTGCAAGTGAGGGAACGATTGTAGAGCTTACTACAACAACAAACAGAACTTATGCAATCGGTAATTTTTTAATAAGAATAACACCTCAATAGGAGAATTATAGTACCAATGGCAAATAAAGGTAATTTTTCTTTGGTCGTAAGGCCAGATTAGGAGATTAAATGGAAACTGAAACAAAAAAGAAGTTTGAAGATTTGGAATTTGTCAGGGTTACCCAACCGTTGCTATTCCACAACATACCTAAACAACTCTTCGAGCAGGTCAAGGACAGGTCGTTTGACATTGACAGGCTTTACAGGCTTTCGGAAAGATTATTGTCTGACCCGACACAATTATTTTACGTTCTTATCGATGAAGATAAAAAGATAAAAGGCGTGTTCTGGGCGGGAGCTAATGTTCTTGAAAATGCGATAGATATTGTTTTGTTAAGCATTGATAAAGAATATCAATTCGGAGATGCGTTGAAACAAACATTGAAATTTGTAAATACATTCCAGAAAAATGCAACGATACGAATACTTGCGGCAAGGACAGCGGCTTATGAAAAAGCAGGATTTAAGAAAACTAAAACAATGGTAGAATTTCAAAATATGGAGATTGAATAATGAGTAGTATATTCAAACCTACCGGTGGTGGCACAGAAAGAATATCGACCCAAACAGGTGGTCAAGCCAATCTGCTGGATTTATTAACTGGAGTGTTGGGTGGTCAATTTCAAGGCGGTCAATTACAAGGTGTTACGCCATTTCAGGGGACAAGGCCGGGCGAGGTGCCATTTAGCCCATTACAGCAGCAAGGATTTGGTTTGGCCGGCGGATTACAGCCTTTGATTCAGCAGGGATTCGATGTATTCGAGCAGGGATTACAATTCGACCCATCACAAGGCCAACAGTTCTTAGGTCAGGCAGGTGGTGCTTTACAGCAAGGACTTGACTTCGACCCTACACAAAACATCCTAGAGGCATTTGAACCATCCAGACAGCTTGCCCTGAGAGGCTTCCAGCAAGATATAGTACCTAACTTATTAGAACGCTTTGGAGCAACCAGTGGGCCGTCAGGCCCCTTAAACAGAGCGTTAGCAGAAGCAGGAGCAGGGTTAGAGTTAGGATTAAGCGCTCAAACCGCACCATTCATAGGTCAGGCTGCTTTACAACAACCTGGAGTGCAGTTTCAAGGTGCTCAATTAGGCGGTCAACTAGCTGGGATTCCAGGTCAATTAGCACAACAGCAAACACAGTTAGGATCGCAAGGGGCAGGTTTACTATCTGGGTTGCTTAATATAGGCGGAGCGCAACAGCAATTACCAATAGGCATAGCAGGTGCAGAACAGGCACGATTCTTGGAAGCACAGGGTTTTGCTAATCCATTCTTGGCTCAATTTTTAGGCCCTGCATTAGGTACTTCGGCATTTCAGGCGTTTCAAAAGCCCTCAGGGCCACCAATGCTAGGTCAGATAACCGGAGCTATAGGTGACTTGTTTGGTTCTGGAGGTGCTTTTGGTCAAGGTGGTGCATTTGGGCCTACTCCTCCGCCCCAAGCATCAGATATACGATTAAAAGAAGATTTGGCATCAATTGATAATGCTTTAGACAAAATCGAACAATTAGATGGCAAGACTTATCACTTTGTTTTTAAGCCAAAAACAGAATTTGACGCAGGATTGATAGCTCAAGACATTGAAAAAGTATTGCCCGAAGCTATTGTTGAAAAAAATGGGATTAAATATGTAAAGTATGAAGCGATTGTCGGCTTGCTTATCAATGCAGTTAAAGAACTAAAAAGGAAGGTGGGCTAATATGGCTATTTTATTAGCAACACGAGTACGACAACAGCGGGAACGAGAACAAGCAAGACAAGCGCAAGATATAATTGCCTTACAACAATTTACCCAACAACAACAGCAGCTACAAGCTGCCAACCAACGGCTGTCTGCTCTTCAAGCCTTACCTCTTGAACAAAGACAACAATTTGCAGGTGCAGTTCCTAATTTCCCTGCTGCAAGACCATTTCCAACTGCACGTTCACGAGGTGGTGCACAATTATTCAGTGAATTTTTATTAAACCGCCAGCAACAACAGGCGAGACAGAGGTTGCAGGCGACGAAGCCGATACCACGTGAAACAGTTGCTAATATCAGGGCCGAACAAATAAGAAGATTGCAGGCAATACCAGAAGAACAGATAACTCAATCGCAATCTCAGAGTTTGAAACGATTGCTAGAAGGACAGGCACAGGTTCAGGTTACTATCGGAGAAAAAGATATAAGACGTGATACTTTATCTGAAAGGAAAAACTTTGCAGCAGACCCTAGAGTAAAAGATATAAGAATTATCGAAAAGTTTACTCAAAATGTCGTAACAGCATTCAATCGGTCCTTAACTTCTAAAAATTTAGGCCCTATTGACATAGCGCTTGCGAAATCTTTTCAAAAATTAACTGATTTAGGTTCATCTGTAAGAGAAGGTGAGTTTGCAACAACATTTGAGGGACAAAGTCTTATAAATAAGATACGTGGGAAATTTGATAGTATCGTAAAAGGCGGACTTGGCTTTACAGAAGAGGAAAGAAGGGAAATTAGAGATTTGGTTTTAGTATTACAAAAAGATTCGCAGAAATTATTTAATCAAGCTCTTGATGAATTTTCTGTAACAGCAGATGAATTGGGATTGAATAAAAGGGCTATTTTCGGCGGAAGAGAAAAGTTTGATGTCCCAGTAGATATTAATAAACCAATTGGTCTATCTCGACAAGAATTAACACCAGCAGAAGAATCGAGGCGGCAGGAATTGTTGAGAAAGGCGAGTCAATAATGCCACTGACAGCACAGGAACAAATTGAATTAGATTCGCTGAATCAAAGAACTGGTGTTTCGGCACAGATTCAACAACCTACAGGACTAACTATCGAAGAAACAAAAGAATTGCAATCTTTGAACCAAAGAGCAGGCCAACAGCAACAGCCACAGATAGACGCTAATACTCAACTGCAACTCATTGGCCAACTTAGACAACTTGGAGGTTTGCCTCTTGCGCCGGAACAACAAGCAAAAGCAGCCCGTACAGTTGGAGAAATCGGCCCTGGCGGAACACAATTAGAAGTAATACAAAGACAGAACATTTTTAATAGATTGATTGAATCTGGCGTTACCAGAGACCAAATACAAACAGTATTAGATATACAGAAAAGAGTTAAACCAGGTCTTGTGGGTCAGATAAAACAAAATATTGGTGAGGATTTAGGTGGACTACTTAGTGGTATTGCCGGAGCAAAACTCGCTTTGACTATTGGTCAAATCCCACCACTTACAGCATTGCCGGAAGAATTTGTGACAGTACCTCTATTAGCTGGAATATTTGCTTTTTTGGGCGGAGGGACAGGCAAAACCATTCAACAGGCAATAGACCCTTTAGCTACACCTTCAATTAGTGATTTTTTAAGGTCAGGCGGAAGACAAGGTTTGTTTGAAGCAGGCGGAAGACTTGTAAGTGCAGGCGCAAGATTATTGCCTATATTCAAAAAACCATTACAAGAGTCACAAGATGTGGCGGAAATATTTGCTCGGCAAGGCGGGTTTTTTACTCCGAGACAGAGAGACGCTCGAATAGTTGTCAGAGCAACCGAAGAATTAAGCAGAGGTTCTTTTGGTGGTGGCGAAATCTTTAGAGGTTTTGATATTGATATGCAGGCAAGAGCATTAAATGCAGGCAAGGAGATAATCGACACAATAGCAAGAGACGCAGTAAAAGACCCTGATATTCTAGGAAATGAATTGGTTGAATTATTTGCAAGAAAAGGTGAAGTAATAGGAGGGAGAAGAGTTCTTAAAAAAGGATTGAGACAAACCCTGCTCGATGATTTCTTTGACCCATTATACAAAGAAGTAGGAAGATTATCTCCTAATACTAATCTATCAACACTTCCTATAAAACGATTCATAGAAAAAAAACTCAAACAGGATTTAGCATCTGGCGGGGCATTGCTTACTAGAGATGGACGTTCCAAAGCCAGATTCATATTAAATAATTTAAAAACTCAACGCAGTTTAAGCCAGATGGTTGATTTACGTTCTTCTTATTTGAAAGACGCTCGTAAATTTGCTGTTGGAGCGGATAAATCAGAATCCTTTTTTAGAGAACTAGCAGGAATAGCAGACCAAGCATTATTTGACCCATCTACGGTAGCAGGGATGACTATTGAAGGCAAAAAATTATTACGTAATATCAATGCCGTTTATGGCCCTGCCAGAGAACTATATAATGAACAGTTTATAAAATCTGTAATTAGTCAATTAGGCACAAGTCCATCAAAAGTTACGAAAGTTGTATATAAAGATTTTGATTTTCAGCGTCTTAAAAATATCAGAGATTTGTTAATAAATCCTTTCCCAACAACAAGTGGCATAGGTCAAACAAGTACAAATATTCAAAAAGAATTGCGGACATTAAGACAGACTCTTCCTAATATAAAAGGCGGAGAAGGTGCAAGAAGATTATTAGGTAAAAATGCTTCCGAGGGACGAGCCTTGTGGAGACAATTAAATGCTGTTTGGTATTCAGAACAACTTAATACTGCGTTCAATCCGACAACGGGGATATTGGATGTTAAGAAATTAAATAAGGTTCTTAATGGTATATCACCAAAGACATTTCAATTGATGTTTCCTGGCGCTTCTGGTAAAGGTGTGAAAGATATACAGAAGTTATTTAATGTTATTGCTCCAGGAAAAGCGGGTTTTGTATCTATGTTTGGTAAAACTATTGAACTTGGCGGTATTAGTGGCATAACTGGTGGTATTGTTGCAGGTAGTGGAGTAACCGCTTTGGCAAGTGGAGGTTTAGCTATAACACCTACGGCTTTTGCAAAATTAGCTACTAATCCCAAAGCTACGAAGGCATTAACTTTAGGTTTAACTGCAAAACGAGGTTCTATAAAGATTGCCCCTCTTGCAGCAAGATTGATAAACTTATTAAATGAAGATGTTCGTAATGAACAATTAAAAATATTAAAAGAGAGAAAGAATAAACGGCAGATCGGACGTGCTACTGGTCAAATTCAATTGCCGCAACAATTACAACAAATTTCACAACAATTAACAGGAGCAACACCATAATTTTTTAAGGAGAACAGCATGGCAAAGGAACAGTTACACAGTTGGAGCAGGACGGTAGTAATGATAGTAACTTTAATATTCGTATGTGGTATTACCTATAACAATATAGGCCACAATACTAAAGACATTGACAAAGTAGAGACTAAGGTAGAAGTAGTCGAGAAGGACGTACATGAGTTACAGCTCAAAGACAAAGACTTGGCTAATATGGCGAAACAGTCTTTAATGTTCATGTCTCAGGTGGATACGAAATTGGATTCTATCATAACCGAGCAAACAAAACAGTCTATTATCAATGCTGTCAACAGTGAAAAGTTACAACAATTAACTAAGGAGTAAATCATGCCAGACCATACAATATCAGAACGAAAAAAGAACAAGGTAAAACGTAAAACTCATAAGGTCAGAGTACGAAAAGTCAAAGTTCGGAAAAAAT
>SDBU01003156.1_pt1 | contig 21169 bp, 19 predicted proteins | sample 2277071 | NCBI WGS metagenome assembly SDBU01 (sample SAMN10397929, study PRJNA504765) | marine sediment metagenome | isolation source: marine sediment core GS08_GC12, 126 cmbsf | place: Arctic Ocean: Gakkel Ridge, Loki's castle | collected 2008
TATTTCTTAATCCGTTATTTTTCTTGCATTTCTTTTCCTTGTATTTTATTTCTTTACTTGCAACTTGTAACCTTCTTTATCTTTTCTTCACTCGATACTCGATACTGTATACTGTTTCCCTACCCGCTGTACGCTCTACGCTAACTACTACACATAAATCAATATTGCCACCACGCCACACACAGCCTCAATTCCCATCAGCACCAGTACCAGGTTTCTTTCACTGATGCCGCCACACACTTTCATAATCAACTGTCCCAGACCCACTGGCCCGCCTTCGGGACAATATAATTTGCCACCCCGATAAACTCCGAAACTATAAGGAAATCGATTCTTTGCTTTTATTAAAAAATCTATAACATAAGGAATTAGTAAAATTACTCCGGCAATCTCAAAATTTCCCATAATTACACCTACCGCTATAATTGCTCCAATGCTTAATGTTCCCACATCTCCTACTAATATTTTTGCCGGAAACCAGTTATAATGTAAAGCAGATAAAAGTGCCCCTAATGCAGCAAGTAAAATTACCAGCACAGTCGTTTTCCCCACCAGATAAGCAATAATAGCCAATGATCCCACCGCTATTATTCCCATTCCAACCTCCAAGCCATTAAATCCCGCCAACATATTTACCGCATTAGCTGCAATGGTAACTTCTAAAGGAATTATAACCAAGGTATATAACAAACCAAAATTTATATTTCCAAAAAACGGAAATTTCATAAAAACACTTCCTTCTTTAATTACAATCAAAGGTAAAGCGGCAAATAAAGGCATAAAGGCTTTAATCTGTTGAGGCATAGAAACTAAATCATCAAAAATCCCAATTAATACAACGATCAATATTGACGATAAGGCAACTAGAACAGAAATTAAATCAATTGAAGGAAATATATTAAAAAAAGTCTTAACTGCAATCACTGTAAATATCCCTGCGCCAAAACCAGCTACTATTACCAATCCACCCATTTCAGCTACTTCTTCCTGTTTTTCGCTATTCATATTTTTCCCTACAATACCTGCTTTTCTCAAACGAAAAATCATAGCAGGAAATAAAATAAAACTTGCTACAAAAGAAATTAATAAAATTAAAATCAACATAATACTTATCTCTTCTCTCTTCCTTTCTTTCTATGTTTTATTCTTGGTTTTCAGATTTTTATTTTCCGAATCCATTCCCAATTATTCTTAGTCCACTCCACAGTCCTTTTTATTCCCTCTTCCAAGCTAACTTGCGGCTGCCACTCAAGAAGCCCTAGTGCTTTATCAATATCTGCCCAGGTTGCCTGCATATCTGCTTTATGAAACTCTTTGTATTCAAACCGGGCTTCCTCTCCAATATATTTTTCCATTAACTTTATGGCTTCAGAAAGTTTATATGGATGATTATTCCCCAGGTTAATTATTTCATGCCCTAAAGGTTTTAAAGCTCTAATTGTGCCCCTTGCAATATCATCGACATAAGTAAAATCCCTCTCTTGTTGACCATCTCCATAAATTTCCAAAGGAACACCTTCCATAATCCATTTAATAAACCTAAAAGCAGCCATATCCGGCCTTCCTGCAGGGCCATAAACCGTAAAGTAACGTAAAATTGAAACATCCAATCCATATAAATAATGATAGGTATACGCCATCATTTCAGCGGCCTTCTTGGAGGCTGCATAAGGTGAAATGGGAGTATTCACCGCTAAACTCTCTTTAAATGGCATCTTCTGACCGGCATAGAGTGACGAAGTGGAAGCTAACACAAATTTAGGCACCTTGTATTCCCGACACAACTCTAACAAATTTAGATTGCCACCCGCATTAGTAGAAAGATAAACGAATGGATTTTCTAAGCTATAACGCACCCCCGTGCGGGCAGCCAAATTAATGACCCCCTCAGGGCAGTTCTCCTGAAATATTGTTTTTAGTTCATTATAATTTTCAACTGAAGTTTTATAAAAAATAAAATTGCTATGTTTTTTTAATTTTTCCAAACGCCATAATTTAAGTTTTACATCATAAGAATCATTAAGATTATCCACACCTACAACTTGATACCCCTCTTCAAGAAGCATTTCCGAAACCCTGGCACCAATAAAACCAGCAGAACCCGTTACCACTATTTTTTTCATTCTATTTCCCTCAGTTTTTCTCGAACCAATTTCTGATAGATTTTATCAATCCTATAAACCATTCCTTTTATTGACCACTTATTTTCAATAAATTCCCTACCATTTCGGCCATGCAGTGAAACAAGTTCTTTGTTATTCATATATTTCACAATCCTATTTTCTAACTGTTTTACGTCCTTCACTTTTACTAAAAATCCATTATAATTATCTTTTATAATCTCGGAAACTCCATCGACATTGAAAGCAACCGAAGGCACTCCAACTGCTGCCGCCTGTACCAATACCCGGGGTAACCCTTCCCGCAAAGAAGTTAAAACAAAAATATCCATTACTGTCATCAGCTCTTCAACATCTTCCCTGTATCCGGTAAAGATTACTTTATCTCTTAAATTTAATTCATTAACATAATTCTCCAGGTATTCTCTTTTATTTCCTTCTCCAATAATCAATAATTTTACATGACCGTCTTTCTGCTCCCCTACTATATTTTTAAATGCATCGATAAGAAATTTATGACCTTTCCTTGATTCCAATCTTGCCACATTTCCAATTACAAAATCCTCCACGCCTATTCCCAATTCTATCTGTTTCTTCCTGCAGTTAATTTTCCCTCTTGCCCCGTAATATTTGTCCAATTCCATTCCGCTATATACTGTATAATGATTATCCTTTTTTCCTAATCCTCTTTCAATATAGTTTCCAGAAAGCACCTTACTTACCGAAATGTATGCATCTGTAAATCTACCGGTTAACCTTTCAAAACGAAATAAAAGCCAATTTAATAATCCACTATCAAATGCTTCAAAAGTACTCCCGTGTAATCCATGCACAATTATCGGTACACCGGCAATACGGGCAGCAATTCTTCCCAGGATGCCCGCCTTAGTAGTGTGAGTATGAACAATATCATAATGATTTTTTCTCATCAGTTTAATCAATTTAATTAAAACTATCGGGTCATATAAAAAATTAAGTTTCCATTTTAATCCTTTTATCTGAATTATATTGAAATTACTATTTTTTACCTTATCAAAAATACCCTCATCAAATTCCTCACCCATTATCAAATCAACTTCATACCTACCTTTATCTAAGCCCTGAACCGTAAATAGAGTATTTTCATCGGCTCCTCCGGTAATCATCCGGGCAATAATGTGAGCAACCTTTATTTTTCTCTCCAATTTGATACTTACTCTCCGTTTATCTTTTATTTTATTAAAATCGAAACTTTTCTTCTTCAATATTAATTCTTTTTTTAATGCTTCTTAATTCTTTTTTAATTCCTGCATTTTTTAATCTGTAATCAATGACTTATAAAATTCTAATATATTTTTGGTATATACTTCTATTGAGTATTTTTCTTTTACTTTCTCATAAGCATTAATCCCCAATTTTACTCTTAATTCTCCATCTTTCAGTAGCTCAGTAATAGCCCTGGCAAGGGCTTCTGGGTCATCAGGTGGAATTAAAATTCCTTCCTTTTCATGTTCAATAACTTCTGGTATACCTCCAACACTAGTAGCAATTATACTAGCTCTACTGCTCATCGCCTCGAGAATCGCGAGAGGTAAGCCTTCCCAGCGAGAAGGAAGTACAAATAGTTTTGTGGATTTCATAAATTTTTCGATATCTCTTCTAACTCCTAAAAATTCAACTTCTTCATCTATTCTCAGCTCCATAACTAACTCTTTTAATTCTTCCTCTAAATATCCCTCTCCTACAATAGCAGCTTTTATCTCCTTCTGATATTTTTCTTTTAAAATTTTTATTGCCTTAAGTAAAATGTCCACACCCTTAGCTTTTGTTAATCTTCCCACAAAAAGAACATCATATTTTTTAACCGGAGACCAATTAGATAAATCAGGAACAGGTACGGCATTAGAAATAACTACACTTTTCCTCTTTAGATTTGGAAGCCATTCAATTAAGGCACCCTGTACCTGTTTGCTCACACAAATTATTTTATAATAGCGGCTATAAATAAAGGTATCTAAAATTTTAAATATTTTAAATGACCGTCTTCGATTATAGACATTATGTTCGCTAAAAATAAATTTGATGTTTTTAGGCAAAAACAAGGAAGCCAATGACCCAAAAAGATTAGCAGGAAATAAATGTACATGCACTATATTATATTTTCCTCTTCTAATAAGATATATCAATTTAATGATACCTCTTAAATCATACTTAAAATTTAAACCTATTTTCCAAATAGGAACGCCCGCTTTTTCAATATCTTCTCCAAATATATCTTCAGAATACAATATGGCTATTTCTATATTTAAACCATTATATTTTTTGAAATGTTCTTTTACTTGTAAAGTAAAGTTTTTAAGAAGAGCTTCTGCTCCCCCGGCATGCAAAGAATTAATAACTTGTAATACTCTTATTTGCCTTACTAAGTTAATCAATTTAAACTCCCTTTTTTATAGTTTTATAAGCTGGGAATATTAGTATAAACTGTCTTGCCACAAAATCTATTAGTCCAGGTCCACCAAGAATAATAATAATCCAATTGGTTAATACATGATGACGAATACTCGTACCATAATTTACTGTCCCCATTGCCCATAAAAATGTCATAGAAAAATAAATTACCAAAAACAATCCCCAAATACGACGCTGGATACCTTTTGTCCGGAACCAGAATAGAATACTAAACGTTATTAATAAAAATCGGATCAAAGATTCAGCTGCACCATAGATATCTAACCAATTCGTCACTTGCCAGGGAAACGGTGCATAGAGATAATAAATGTAAATTAACCAAACTGATTTCATTAATGAAATTGGTGAAGAAACATCCAATGTTATACCGTAAATTGCCCGCGCATAAGATGAACTTTTCTCTATTCCCCTTGCCCTATATTCTTCAGCGTATTTCAGCCATTCCCCCGATAGAAATGCCTCCACAGGTCCTAATCCACCAACCTTAAATTGAATTCCAATAATTAATGCTCCTATTATCAGAATTAATAAAAGGCTGACAGTAATCAATCTCCGCTTCGGAAAGCACCGCCTATTACTTAAGAAACCGGAAATCTGTTGAGGAAACCATAGAAAAAGAACCGGCACTAAAAATAATGCATATAAAATTAAAGCCCTCTGGAAAAAACCCATAATCAATGCCGAAAACACACAAAATATCATTGCGCCTTTTGCAGGCTTTAAGTGGAATCGTAGTCCCCAATAAACTGAAAGCATAAAAAAAAGTATTTGGTATGATTCGCGTAAAATTTTTGAACAGAATATTAGATTGGTCGGCAATAATCCATATATAAGCAACAACAGCACAGTATACTTAGAAATATTCAGCAATTCTATTATTTTTATTAATACAAAACATGACAAAAGAAAAGCAAGTATAGAAATCTCTTCTCCAAACAGTTGGGAGGGCCCGAAAATTCTATAAAAAATTCCTAATAACTGCGCGTAAAAATTAGCGCCAACTGAAAATATCCATTTCCCATTTATAGCCCATTCTATTGCATGGCGGTGAAAATTTACCGGATCAGGTTCTGCACCCGGAAAAGTATAAAAATAAGCATTAATTATTGCTATAAAATGATGTAAAAGCAGAACAAAACCAATGGCAAGAGTTAAATTTTTATCTTTCTTTATTTTCCAAAATTTATATACTATAAAAAATGATAAAAATACAAGTAACCAACCAGGCCAGTCACTTAATATCTCTTCTGCCATATAATTTAACCTCTATAATCTTACTCAATCAACTGCTTATACTAAAATTATCCCTTAATAAAATATTGTCACCATAGACTACAAATTGTATTTATTTACTTATTTCTGTTAACTACTTCATAACAAATATTTTCAATTTTTTTCGCACTTTCTTCCCAGCTGAAATTTTTCACTACAAATTTCCTTGATCTACTACCAAATTCTCTTACTTTGTCCTTATTATTAGTAAAAAAAAGAATTTTTTCCTTCAATTCTTTTACATTATTCAATTCTACCAAGAATCCAGTTTCACCAGGATTAATAAGTTTTGGTAAAAAACCCACTTTAGTGCCAATAACTGGTAAACCACAAGCCATGGCTTCTGTTGTCACCATAGAAAAACTTTCATACTCAGAAGTGATAAGAAAAACATCCGAACTTTGATAGATCTTAAGTAGATTTTCTTTATATAAAGCACCGTGAAATTTGATAAAATCACTAATATTAAGTTTTTCTGCTAATTTTTCTAAGCTATTTCTCTCTTGCCCTTCTCCTACGATATGAAGAAATATTTTTTTATTTTCTTTTAAGGCTTCACAAAATCCTTTTATTAGATAAGACAAATTTTTAACTTTTATCAACCTACCCACAAATAAAAAATCTATAATTTCTTTTGAAGGTTCCTTTTGGGGTGGTTTAAAATAATTTTGGTCTAATCCAACTTCTACATACTTTGCATTATTACACCATTTCTTTATTTTTAGATAAATATCTCCCCCAGCAAGGTTTTTAGAATAATTATTTAATATCTTTCTTGCCATTCTTGAAGGAAGACCAGGCCACCTAATAATTGCAGGCTTTTTTCTATCTAAAAAAATAGCTAATAGTACTAACCCGCCACAAATACAATATACATCGCTCCAGTTATCACTTTTTAATTTTTTATATACAGCTAACTCAAACATTCGGTATTCAAAATGATTAGCAAGAGAAGAAAAAAGCCACTTTAGTTTATTTGAACTACCTAAGTTATGAGAAATCCAGGAAGTATAAGGGAAAAAAACAGATTGAACATCAAATCTTAGTACTTCTTTTGGAAGAGGAGTTACCTTCTTGTGAGTTTTTCCGATAATAAATCTGACATTATGTCCCCTTTTCCTTATAGCTTGGGCAATATTCAGAGCCTCACTTTCTCCTCCTCCAAAAAAAATACCCATCATTCGACTTATAATAGTGATATTTAATGTTTTCATGAATTACATATCTCTTCAAATAAATTTAACCACTCTTTAATAATATTATTTATATCAAATCTTTCAACACTTTTTTGCGTATTTGCCTTTAACCTCCTATATAATTCTCTATCATAAAATAATTTTTCCATTGCTAATTTTAAAGCTTCTTCATCTTCAACAGAAACAAGCAGACCATTTTCCCCATTTTCTACAATCTCAGAAGAACCGGTTTCACAATCTGTAGCAATTACAGGAGTTCCACAAGCTAAAGTTTCTAATAAAACGTTTCCAAAACCTTCATATCTTGAGGACAAAATAAAAAACTTAGCATATTTCATATAAATAAATGGGTTATCAACTCTACCGAATAATAAGACCTGACTTTCTAAATCATATTTAACTATTAATTTTTCTAAATTTTTTCTTTCTTCACCTTCCCCTAAAATAACTAACTTTACCCTTTTTCTTAAATTTGTTTTTGCAAAAGATTTTATTAAAATATCAAAACCCTTCTGTCTATTCAATCTCCCTATTGCTAAAATATAATCAAATTCAAACGGTTTTGGAGCAACTAATTTCTGACTTATTAATTTTAAATCTATCGGGTTGTAAATTGTTTTTGTATTTTTTAAGTGGTAATTATTAATTAATTTCTTTTCTATTCCATAGGAGCAAGTTATAATCTTTTTTACATTAGGAAGCTTATAGATGGTTTTTAATAATAATTTTCTGTATAAAGGGAAAAAATCAGGATTATTGCGAATGCTTACTATAATTGGCTCAAAAGTCAAAATAGGTTGCAAGTTACCCATAAATGAAACGATATAATTCGGTGAAATCTTCCCTATCAGCTTTTTTAATTTCACAACTCTGTGGAAAGTATTTTTTATCTTTTTCCAAAAAGATCCGGTTGGAGTTTCTAAATTTATTAATTCTCCTTCTATTTCATATTCTATCGGGTTGTGGTATATAATCACATACACTTCAAAATATTTACTTAATTCTTTGCTTAAGATACTTACAATCCTCTCTACGCCACCTCTTGCTAAAGATGGTACTATTAACATAATTATTTTCATATCAATAAATTTCCTTAATGGAATATCTATACTTGATGCTTAAATTATAAATTTGAGTAATTTATTAATCTTTTACTCGAGAGAATGAATACATGTACTTTCCGGAGGGGCTAGGTTTTATTTCATCAACTATATTATATTTTATTTTGGTTTCTTCTCCCATTACCTTACGAATTTTCTGACTAATTTCTCGAAATTCTTTATCCACATCTTTTAACTTTGTATCATCCATTAGCACTAAATTTATAATAATATACTCAACTGTTTCTTGAATGATTTGAAATTTTTTAATATTTTCTTTTAAGCGGAATAATGCAAAAAACAAGTCATCATCAATATAATCACCAAATTTATTTATAAATACACTTTTAATACGACCGCTAATTTTTTCTAAAAGAGGGAAACCATGCTCACATTGCCTATTCATATCAGAAAGAATTCCTCTATCCCCAATTTTATACCTAATCAAAGGCATCGTATAATTGGTCAACAAAGTAATAATAATATTTCCCGTTTGACCCAATGCTACTTCTTTTCCATCATTATCCACAACTTCTAAATAATGAATATCCGGTATTAAATGCAGCCCACTGCTTTTTTCACAATTACAAGCAATATCGCCTACTTCCCTTGAACCATATCGGTTAAAGATAGTAGTATGAAATACATTTTTGATTCTTTTTTGAATTTCAGGATATAAAACACCTGCCGTGGTCATAATGGCATGTGGAGAATGAATTGATAGATTGTTTTTTTGGATGAAACGAGCTAATGTATCAATACTGCTTGTGTATGTCAATATTAAGCTAGGTTTTATCTGATTAATCTTCTGCACAAATTCATACATATTTTTATCTGTCATCCTATTGGAATTTAGTATTGTTACCCCATAAAACTTTTGTCTAAGATATCCTTTAAAGCTTTGACCACCTCTTAAAGTATCACTTAATGAACCCCATAACTTTATTATAGGCTCACCGATCTTTCTTCCAGTCCATTCATCAAACAATATTTTAGTGGCAATCTCCCATTCTAAATGATTCCTGTCTTGATAAAGTATTACCGGTTCTCCTGTTGACCCACCCGAACTATTAGTATAATAAGTATTATCTCTAAATTTATATAGTTTGTGGAAATTGTTCCTGATAATTTCTTTGGTTAAAATAGGAAATCTTTTAATATCATCAAAGATAGTATCCTCTGCAAACTGAATATTATATTCCTTAATAATCCGTTTATAATAAGGGATATTTTGGTTAGCATATTTAATAAGCTTATAAAGTTTTTTCCGCTGAATCTCCCGATTCTCTTCTACTGTGTTCCATTGATGTTCTTTTAATTTATTATAATATTCTATAACCCTCCAATGTTTAACATATTTCCAGTAAATCGGAAGCAGGATATTTCTTCGTAATTTTGCTCCAATACCCAAACTACTAATTACCATAGAAATTGCTCCCTTCTCCTAAATGAACATTAAAGGCTATTTAAGATAGTTTTTCTAATTTTGCCAAAATGTTTCACCATTGCCATTGTTAAATATCTTTTTATATTCACAAAATATATGAAACATTTTGGCCCAAACAAAGAACCAAACATACAGATATAATATCTAATACAAAACGGATACAATGAAATTGCTTTTATCAAATATCTTTGTCCCTCTTTCGTTTTTCCCATATGACAAAGCCGATTACCTATATAAAAATAATGCTTACTATGAGCACGTGGCCGCTTTTTCAATTCATTAGCATATTTTACTAAAATTCTATTTGCCGTAATAACTTTTAATTCTAAATTTTTAGAAATTTGATCAGAATGTTTCCGGTATTTCACAAGAGGAATTTTAATAAGGGCAAACCTATAATATTTTGCAATTCTTATCCACATATCCCAATCTTCCTGGGCATTTAATAAATCATCAAACAAGCCAACCCGATTAAAACACTCTTTCCTTATAAGCACGGTAGGCACACTTATTGGATCTGTAGAAAGTAAATCTTCGTAAATATAACCGTCTTTTTTGGGCAAACATCTTTTGCTAATGTAATTACCCTTTTCATCAATACTATACGACCAGGAGCATACTACTCCAACTTCAGAAGATTCATTTTGTAAAACATCAACCTGCTTATCAAGTTTTTCTGGAAGCCACTCATCATCTGAATCGAGTAAAGCAATATATTCACCCCGAGAAGCTCTTATCCCGGTATTGCGAGCTGCCGAGATACCCCGGTTATTACTATGACTAATATAACGAATTTTAAAATTATTAAAACTCTTCACTGTCTCTTCAGTATTATCTGTCGAACCATCATCAATAACAATAATCTCAAAATCCTGATAAGTTTGACTTAAAGCACTCTTAACAGCTTTACCAATCAGATGTGCTCGATTATAGGTTGGAATAATTACGCTTACGGTTGGATTTTTTACCATAGTCGCCCTCTCTTATTTCCTCACCAAAGATTTATAGAAAAATTTAACTTCATTAAAGATGTCATAATTGGAATAGCATCTCTGTAAGAGATACATAGCTGCAATATAAACACAGACGCTCATTATAACTATACCAATAAATATTAATATTGCTAAATCTAAAGACTGTTGTATCGGATTCCAATATAATTTGGCTATATATATACTTCCTGCCATAATCAATGAACAGAATAAAGGCGGCCAAAAGGTATTAAAATATTTATACCAAGATGCCTTGGTAATCTTTTGGGATAAGGGATACCATATGACTAACATTCCCGCTATACTCAAAATTACCCCTATGGCTGCTCCCGAAATACCCATAAATGCTATTAAGGGATAAATAACAATTATTATGGTTAAACCTCTAATCAACTGCATATAAAATTCATATTTCGGGTATCCGCTTCCTATAAATAAAGGACTTCCCGTAGAAACAATTGATTTAATCAATCCTGCTACCGCCAGAAGCTGCATCGCTGTAACCATAGGCACCCACTTCTCACTTAAAAATATCTGCGTGAATTCAGGAGCTAACAAAACCATCCCTACAGTAATAGGTAAGGAAATTGCTATGATTAATCTCATTATTCTAAAATAAGCTTTCCGCAACCTTGCCTTTTTATCTTGTATTTTGGCATAAGCAGGAAATGTTACAGTTGATATCACCTGGGTAATTTCAGTTTCTAACATATTTGATATCCTATACGCCATTTGATAAAACCCAAGAGCCATAGCGCCAAGCACTCTTCCTACAAAAATATCATCGATATGTTCCCCTACAAATACAAATATACTCGAACCAAGAATCCACCTTCCAAAACCAAAAAGTTCCTTTGCTTTCTCTATATCTTTACTTAGATGAGGCCTATAAGGATGAATCAAATAACTGATAATAATACTTACTACCTTCTCAGCAAGTAAACCAAGTACAAGTGCCCACACACTTCTTAAGACTATTGCAGCTACAACTGCAACGATAAAGTTTGTTGATATTCCCACAAATCGGTATATGAATACTTTATTAAATTCTAACTCCTTCTGAAAAAAGATAACCCCAATATTAGCAAATGCTTGAAAAAAGGTTACAAGTCCCAATACTTGAATTATCGGCTTTACTTCAGGGGTATGGAAAAAAAATGCCACATAAGGGGCGACAAGATATACTATTATAAAAACTATAAATCCCCTTATAATTAAAACTGTCCAAGCTGCATCAAGATAATTATCAGTATTTTCCTTTTTTTGAATTAAAGCTTGTCCAAAACCAAATGTCGAAAAAGTCTCCAAAGCAGACATGGTAAGTAAGGCTATTCCCATTAACCCGAAATCAGAAGGGGCAAGGATACGGCCTATAATTACTAGTCTTATTAAACTAAAAACTTTTCTTATTATTTTAAGAGAAGAGATCCAAGCTCCCCCTTGTACCATCTTTTGAGGCAAGGTTTTTCTTGTTTTTAATACTTTCTTAATCTTTTCTTCCATCTCCCCACTTCCTTATAAATAAAACCCAACTTTTTCACTCTTTCCTGAACCCTCGTCTCATCTCATTTTATAATTCTTTTTCATCCACTGCCTATATTTTCCGCTTGTTACTCTATCTACCCAATCCTGATGGTTCATATACCATTTTATTGTTAAATCCAGTCCATCTTCAAAATTATACTGCTGTTTCCATTTCAATTCCCTTTTTATCTTGTGGCAATTAATGGCATATCTTCTATCATGTCCGGGTCTATCTTTGACAAAGGAAATTAATCTTTTATAATAATCTTCATTTTTTCCCTTTACCTTAGCAATTTTTTCACAAAGGAAATTAACCAGCTTTATATTTTCCCATTCGTTCTCTCCACCAACATTATAAGTTTCCCCTGCTTCACTCTTATTTAAAATCTCCCAGACTGCCGAGCAATGGTCTTCTACATACAGCCAATCCCGTACATTTCTTCCATCACCGTATACCGGCAAATTCTTCTCTTCTAAAATATTTAAAATCATCAGAGGAATTAATTTCTCTGGAAACTGATAAGGACCATAATTGTTAGAACAATTAGAAATAGTTGCTGGCAAACTATAAGTTTTATGATATGCCCTTACCAAATGATCTGAGGAAGCTTTAGAGGCAGAATAAGGACTATTGGGCTTGTAAGCAGTATTCTCATAAAAATAATCTCCCTCTTCAATAGAGCCATAAACTTCATCTGTACTAATATGATGAAAGAGTATGTCTTTTCTACCCTTCCAATTTTCTCTTGCCACTTCTAAGAGAGTAAAAGTTCCCATTATATTACTTTGCACAAAATCTTTAGGCCCAAAAATAGACCTATCTACATGTGACTCTGCAGCAAAATTAACCACGGTATCGATATCATATTTCTTAAATATCTTTTTAATCTCACCAAAATCACAGATATCTGCCTTCTCAAAAAAATATCTCTCCCTACCATATTTATCATCTATCTCTACCAGATTCTCTAAATTCCCCGCATAAGTCAACTTGTCTACATTAACAATCTTCCCACTAAAATCAGTTTTATCAAAAATATAATGAATAAAGTTTGAGCCGATAAATCCTGCTCCACCGGTGACTAAAATATTTTTTAATTTTCTTTTCATTTATCCACCCTACTTTCTAAATCTTATTTTTCTTCCCTTAAAGATTCTAAAAAATCTTCCAATGCCTTATCGCAATCCCTAATCTTTAAATTAAATTCCTTTTTTATCTTCTCTTTAGATAAAACCGAATACCTGGGTCTTTTGGCTGCTGTCGGATAATCCTCGGTCTTAATCGATTTTATCTCTACTTTTTTACTATCACTTATCAAGTCTAACTTTTTAGCTTTACTGTAAATAGCCCGGGCAAATTCATACCAATTCGTTACCCCTTCGTTGGTAAAATGATATATTCCGTATTTATTAACATCATCTTTAATGATTTTTAAAATAATCTCAGTCAAATCAGCGGCAGAGGTTGGAGAGCCCCACTGATCATCTACTACTCTGATAACTTCTTTTTCTTTAAATAAATTCAACATAGTATAAACAAAATTATTCCCCTGTTTTCCGTAGAGCCAGGCAGTACGGATAATAAAATATTCTTCTGATATTTTCTTAATTTCCTCTTCGCCGACCAATTTACTCTTGCCATATATGTTGATTGGATTTGTTTTATCATCTTCGTTATAAGCAGCTGCACCCCCCTCTTGCCGACCCTCAAAGACATAGTCAGTAGAGATATGAATTAATCTAATCTGCCTCTTTGTGGAAAATAAGGCAATATTCCTAGCCCCATCTTTGTTTATCCTAAAGGCCTCATCTATTTCTTCCTCTGCCTTATCTACTTTAGTATATCCTGCGCAATTGACTACCCATTTAATCTCCTTATCTTTTCCAAATTTCTCCAGCGCTTTATAATCACCAATATCGACTTCCTTATCACTGGCCCAATAAGTAAGCCCTTGTTCTTTCAATAATTTCTCTACCTCACTACCCAACATTCCTTTATTTCCAATTAACCATATCATTTACTATTTATCCTCTTTAATAAAATCTAAATAAAACTCATCTTCTTTATCTTCGTGTCTTATCTCATCGACTTTCTCTTTCTTACCCCAACCTCTATATAATTTATCCGGATAATTGATAACCATTCCCACCTCGTCTTTAGCTATATTCTTATAACCATGAACTACCTCGGGAGGAACAACCAAACTTATAGGATTATCTTTCCCTCCTTTTAATTCCCTGTAATTTCCATAAGTAGAGCTTTTCTTTCGATTATCCCAAAGCTTTATTTTAAAATTCCCCGGACCCATAAAGCAGAATATGTCTGTCTGCTCCATATGTTCATGGGGACCTCTGGCTATTCCAGATTTAGTATAAGACACATAGCTCATTACCGGTTTAAGTTTGCTCGGAAGATTATCAATTCTAAAAGTCTCTACTAAATAACCTCTATCGTCTGAAAACTTAGTCAATTGCTCAACTATTACTCCTTCAATCTCTCCTTTTTTAAATTGCATCTCCATCTCCTTTGCTTTATCGCTTTTTGTTATCTCTTAATAATCCTTGCAAATATTTTCTATAATCATTTTTAGGTATTTTATCAATTATATTTTCTAACTGCCTACTATCCATATAACCCATTCTTAAAGCTACCTCTTCTATACAGCCAATCTTTAGCCCCTGCCTTCTTTCTATAGTGGCAATATAATTAGAGGCATCAATCAAACTATCCGGGGTCCCGGTATCCAGCCAGGCATAACCCCTTCCTAAAATTTCTACCTTAAGATTTTTCTTCTTTAAGTAAGCTAAATTTACATCGGATAATAAATCATCGGCTTGTCATAAACCGGAATCAATTGCTTGTTTACCGCTTTGGTTAATGGATTTAGTCTGGAACCCGAACCGCCGGCTAAGATTATGCCTTTCATATTTCTGCTCCTAATTTTTTTATTTTAATATACATTTCATTTATAAATTAAAATAAATTCTATAAATTCTTTAAAATTTAGTTTCAATCAAATTTATTATATTATCTGTCCTTTTTTCCCAAGTGCTTTCTAAAGTAAATTTTCTGCATTCTTCTAAGCTTTTCTTTGGAGGCAAATTTCTCTCAATTAAATTTTTTATAAAATTAAAATATTCATCTTTATTTTTATATAAGTATATATATTCTTTAAATTTTAATGCTTCACCATACTTTATAGAAATAGAAGGTTTACCACTAAAAATATACTCATATAATTTTATTGGATCAACAGATAATACTAATTCATTTACCTTAAAAGGCATAATTAAGGCATCGGCTTCTCCCATAATTTTAAATATATATTTATTTTCTATAGGCCCAAAATATAATAATCTATCATGTTTTGGTAAATTTATATATTTTAATCCAAAAAATATATAAGTAATTTCTTTATATTGCTTAAGACTTTGAATTATTAACTCTAAATTCATCCACTTAGAAATTGCACCAATATATATTAATTTAATCTTTATTTTTTCAAGTTTATCTTTTATAGAAAATGGCAGTTTAATATTACAATATGAATCTATTTTATCTAAAAAAATGGCATTATTAATTAAATAAATTTTTTTATAAATATTGTATCTAGAGATTAATTTTCGTTTTAAGTAATTTGAAGAAGTAAAAACTATATTACTTCTTTTCATCAATTCTCTTTCATCGTTTATTATTTTTTTTCTTATTTTAAAACTAGATATTTCGGGAAAAAATTCTATTGCATCATCCATGCAATCATATATTATTTTAATATTTTTGGGTAAAATATCTTTAATTGCAGTAAATAAATTTGGATGGGTAAACCAAATTATATCAGATTGCTTTATTATTTTTTTTAATTGAAATTTAATAATGATGGAACTAATTTTTTGAATTAAAATATATCTTTCAAAAGGCAGTCTGAATAGTTCTTTTATCTCTATGGTATCAATACCATTTGAAATTTTATTTTTTGTCCAAATATTATTTTTATATACTTTTTTATAAAATACATTAACCTTATAGTATTTACTTAAATACTCGGCTATAAAATGTGGCCTATGTTTAATCACTCCCCAGGGTATGTGCATTAGATACAAAATTTTCTTCATATGAAATATTTCCTATAAAAGTTATATTTATTAATTATTTTCAAAATTCAATTTTAATAATAATATTTATATGATTTCTAATTCATTATAATTCTTTTTTTGTCAATTATTTGTATTTGGCAAATAATCTTTTAACAATATTAAAACTTTCTTTTAATTCTCTCTTAAAATAATATTTTACCTTGATAGATATTCTCTTTTTTAGATTTCTGCTTACATAGAAACTATAGTAAAATATTATTTATCCTTAATTTTTCTAAAAATATTTTACAGTGTTTGTGATTGTTGATAAAATAACTTTTTACATTTTATCTCCGGATTTATATCTAATTGGTAATGTTTTTTTTCATGAATCAACAAGCGCATATAGACCGGTAGACTGGCCGACTATTCCTCCCCGCACTTCTTCCTATACGCTATGCGCTGTACGCTATACGCTAGTATGTAACTTGCAACTTCCTTCAAACACTAACTACCATTTTCAAACAAGAAGATAATTTTCCTATAATAGCATTTATGCTATATTTTGCTTCAACCAATTTTCGACCATTGAAGCCCATTTTTTTACGTTTTTCAGAAGAATTTAATAAACAGATAAGGGTATCAGCCCATTCTTCTTGAGTATTAACTCCAAAACCTACTTCGCTTTCATTAAGTATTTGAGCATTCATTCCTACGGGGGATACCACAACCGGAATATTACATGACATATATTGAAGCATTTTAAAACTACATTTACCTTTTTCCCAATCAGTATTATCAAGTGGCATGATACCGATAGTTATACTCTGTATATCTGCTATTTCTGTTTTTGGTGACCATTTAACATATTTAAATTTTCCATTTAGCTTTCCCTTGAATTTGGGTCTTCGGTCTGAAATAATTTTTAAAATTACTTCCGGTCGCGCTTCTATCACTCTTTCAAGGGCAGATTCAATCTTGTACAAATAATTAAAATTCCTGCTGGTCCCTATCCATCCAATAACATGCTTACTATTTGAGGTGCAATTCTCTTTTCCTGGTATATAGCAATGACTATCTACTACTGTTGGAATAACAGTTATGTTTTTGTTCCATTTGGAAAATCGATCTGCAATAAAATCATTACCACAAATAATCAGCTCTACTTTTTGGGCTAAATATTTAGCAAATTTACCACCTCGGTGTAGAAAAATTGCATCATCAACGTCTAATACGCGTGGACGTTTAGTCATAGGCTCAAGCGTTACTAAAGTGGAAATCAATTCGCGTTGTAGAAATATAACATCATATCGATGAGTAGCTATCACACTGGGTATACGTGCAGTGAGAGCGCCTATAGCCCAAAATGGTCGAAGCCATTTTTGCGAAGGAGGGTATTTGGAAATAACCGGGATAAATTCATCCATTATTATACCCTTTTGTAATAAAGCTGGGATTAACTGTCGCACCCGAAATCGAGCAGAAGGGTCATATTTTCCACCTGTAAGTGCAGCGATTTTTATTGTATGAGACATATTTATTATACAACCTTCCTAATAGTTTTTCTTAGTAGCCTCCCCACTCTTCTTCTTGACCAAAAATAAACTCTACTTAGACATACAGGATATACGGTACTCCAATTTCCCACCGTTGTATAAATCATTTTATAACAATTTTTATGCTTTTTTAATATTTTTTTAAGGATTATAAAGTATTTTTTCGACATTGAATATCCCAGAGATTTATGGTATGCAAATATTGGTATCACATAAGAATCAAAACCCAGCTTTTTAACGCTTAAACAGTAATCCACAGCATATAAATGCCAATCGCTGCATACTTTTTCGTCAAACTGAAGAATACCAAATACAGTTTTGGGAATTATTATTAAACATTCATCTACTGTTTGCACTTTTTCAGATTTTTTAATATGAATTTCTCCGGCTGCTTTTTTGGGAATTCCATGTTCTATATTTGTTATAGCCGCATTTATATTTTTGCATTTTCCGGCCACTCCGACAATTCCAAAATTGGGTAATTTATCTAACATTCTTTCAACTTTCTCGGTCCATAGATTAGAATATAAAATTATATCTTGATGAACAAACATTAAATATTTTCCATTTGCTTGTTCCCCTCCATAATTTAATGCTTCTGCCGCAGATTTAAATCGTCTTTCTATATTATCTAATAGAATAAGCTCAACCTTAGTAGTCTGATTTTTGATACTTTTAAGTAAACAATTCTCTAAAATTTTTTTATTATTATATACACAGATAACCGAAATCATTTATTCCACCTCTGCTACTGCGTACAATCTAAAGTAGGTAGTGGGTTCAGTAATTATTAATTTATACAGGAATGAAATTGGTTTCCTCAACCACCATGGTAAAAATAGTAAATTTATTGGTTCCTTTTCTTCTACTTTGAATTTTTTAAAATATTTCGAAAGCAAATTTTCCAAATCTTCCTTTGTAAAAAAATTGATGTGGTCCTTTTCTAACATATGTCCATAAGTTAAACCCATTTTTTTTAATTTAAAGAAATCACTGCAATTTGGAACAGTTATCAGGACATTCTTACTTGAAACCCTCTTTGCTTCTTTTAGTATAGCATCCGGATTATTCGCATGTTCTAAAACTTCAAATAATAAAGCTGTATCAAAAGAATTATCTGAAAATTTTAGAGATGTAGCATCCATAACTTTTGTTTCTATCCCCTTTCCTTTTTGTTTTGCAATATAGAGTGGGTTTATATCAATACCGACACACTTAAAACCTAACATCGTTAACTTTCTACAGTATTCACCGGTAGCACATCCGATATCCAATATTTTCTTTCCTGCATGTCGAACTGAAAAATCTATTAGCTGCGGAGATACATAACCAACTTTATTTAGATACCAATTTTTTGAATCTCTGAATATTTCTTCTTTTTTAATATCATTAACTCCTATCTGTTTTTGAGATAAAGTTTTTCTTGGCTTTGATAAATTCTTAGTCTTTTCTACAACCTCCCTACTCCCTCATAAGTCAAGCCTAAGGCTTTTATCTGAGCCGGTTCGTATAAGTTTCTAAGATCAATGAGTATAGGAGTTTTAAGAAGTCCTTTTATTTTTAATAAATCAAGGTTTCTAAATTGATTCCACTCTGTAGCTATAACTAAACAATCGCTTCCTTCGGCAACTTCGTATTCATTCTCACAATAAATTATATCAGGGAGAATCTTTTTTGTATTATCCATTGCCAGAGGGTCAAAACATTTAATTTTAGCCTCTTCTCCAAGCAATATTTTAATGATATCAATAGAAGAAGATTCTCTTATATCATCCGTATTCTGTTTAAAGGCGAGTCCCAAGATACCAATCTGCTTTCCCTTTAAATCTCCCACCAAACGTTTTATTTTTTCCACCATCAGCTCTCTCTGTCTTTTGTTGGCTGAAACAACTGCTTTTAAGCTTTGAAACTCATAGCCGAAACTTTCAGCAATACTGCAAAGTGCCCTTGTATCCTTGGGGAAACAGGAGCCGCCGTATCCGGGACCGGGATGAAGAAATTTTGGACTGATGCGGCCATCCAACCCCATAGCTTTGGCTATCTGATGCACATCCGCCCCTACTTTGTCACAGAGATTAGCTATTTCATTGATAAAGGTAATCTTGGTAGCCAGGAAGGCATTACAGGCATATTTGATTAGTTCTGCAGTTTCCGGATTAGTAATAACAAAAGGTGTATCAATTAAATAAAGGGGACGGTAGATTTCCTGCATTATCTTTAGGGCTTTGGGGCTGGTGGTGCCGAGTACTATTTTGTCGGGATGGGTGAAGTCGTAGACTGCTGACCCTTCCCGAAGGAATTCCGGGTTGGAGACGACATCGAAGTCAAAAGGTTTTGAGGTAGGTTGGGATTGCCGCGTCGCTTCGCTCCTCGCAATGACATTTTTATTAATTATTTCTTTTATTTTGGTGGTGGTGCCAACGGGAACTGTACTCTTATTTACTATAACTTTATATTCATTAATATATTTGGCAACTTCTTTCGCCACTTCTTCAATCTGCTTTAAATTAGCAGAACCGTCATGATTGGGAGGAGTACCTACCGCAATAAATATTGCTTTGGATTGTATAACTGCTTTTTTTATGTCAGTTGTAAAACTGAGCCTTCCGGCGGTTACATTTTTTTCGATTAAATCTTCCAAGTTTGGTTCATAGATAGGGACTTTACCGGAATTAAGACCTTTAATTTTTTCACTATCTTTATCTACACAGGTAACTTCTAAACCAAAGTCAGAAAGACAAGTGCCGGTAACCAGCCCAACATACCCGGTACCAATGATACAGATTTTCATATTCTTTCCTCCTCTTCGCATTCAGTCTATGCTCTTTTTGCTCTTATCTTCTATCTTTCATCTTAACTCGCATCTTGCAACTTTTTTTCTTTTTGCATTTTCCCTGAAATTTTTCCCCATACTATAACTATCCGCTATTACTATACGCTTATTTTGTATTTCCCCCTGACTGGTAGACTATTCTTACTCGCACTTCTTCTCCCCACTATTTCTATCCACTGCCCACAATTATACCCCATGTATTATCTTCTGTATTTTCCTAACTAAATACTAAATGTATCTTGTATTTTTCCCGACTGGAGGACCGGCAGACTGGCCGACCGGATGACTGGTAGACTGAATTGACCGGTAATTATAATGTAATTACATTTTAATATCAAGATGAATCAAAAGTGCCTTCTCTACTTTTTCTAATTTTTCAGGAAGTAAAGCGCTTACAAAATTGATAAGTCTTTTCTTGTCTATGGTTCGAATTTGATTGCATTTTACTTTAGAATCTTTAGGTAGATGAGTTTCTTCGCTGGGAAGAAAAACCTCAAATGGATAAATTTTTTCTGTTTTTGAGGTAATAGGAAGTACAGTTACCGTCTCAGCAAACAAATTATTTCTATCATTAGATATTACCAAAGCCGGTCTTGTTTTTCCT
>SDBU01003157.1_pt1 | contig 21168 bp, 13 predicted proteins | sample 2277071 | NCBI WGS metagenome assembly SDBU01 (sample SAMN10397929, study PRJNA504765) | marine sediment metagenome | isolation source: marine sediment core GS08_GC12, 126 cmbsf | place: Arctic Ocean: Gakkel Ridge, Loki's castle | collected 2008
TTATCAGGGAGCTGAGAAATACCTGCAATCTCGTGGTGTAGAAGTGGAAGTATTAAACGACCCAGCGTGCATCCTCATATTACGAGAGTTCGATGAGCAAAATCCCGGGATTTGGAACAAGGGAGAGTAATTGAATAATTTTAGGTATCCATTATGATTGATTTAATCCTGCGAAACGCAACTGTTCAAGATGGCAATGTACATATCGATATTGCCATCGATGCTGGAGAATTAATCGACTCTGGTCCTAGACTTGACTATTCAGCCCGGCAAGAGATCGATCTCAAGGGCCGTTTATTGATCCCTGGATTCATTGAGCCTCACATCCACCTGGACATCGCCTTGATGAATCCATGGGCCCGACCGGGGCGGCAGGAAGATTTTCGCTTGCTTTCTGATCTCAATGAAGCGGTAGAGCGCCGGAGAAAGGCATTCACACAGCAAGATATCGAGCGGCGTTCAGGAGCAGCGCTTGAGTTAGCTTCCCGACACGGTGTCACCCATTTACGTGCGCAATGTCATCTCGATACGGAGGTTGGTCTGAAGCATATTGAAGCCTTGCAACGCGTCAAAGAAAGCTACGCGGGCCGCGTTACCGTTCAGATTGTCGCCTTCCCTCAGCAGGGTTTCTGGCGTAATCCTGGCACTCTTGACCTTTATCGGGAGGCCTTCCGCATTGGCGCGGATGTTATGGGATGTGCCAGCAACCTCGATTATGATGATGCGGGTAATTCCGACTTTAAGAAACATATCGACACAGCCTTTGACCTGGCCATGGAGCTGGATGTAGATCTCGACATCCACGCCGATCTGGGAATTCTCCAGTCTGTCGAGCGGGAGGAGCTGGAGATCGTTCATATTGCCCGCAAAACGATTGAGACGGGCTACCAGGGGCGGGTAACTGCGGGACATGTATGCGCATTAGGTTCCGCTCTGCCTGAGGTTGCTCAGCAGGTGATCCAATTAATCCTGGAAGCTGGCATCAGTGTCGTCAGCCAACCGGACCTGTATCGCCTTGGGCGTGAGGATACGCACAACTCCCGCCGTGGTCTCACCCGTGTTAAAGAGCTGCTGGCGGCTGGGGTAAATGTCACCTATGCATCCAATAACGTGCGCGATGCTCTCAGACCTATGGGTAATTTTGACCCCCTTGAAGAGGCTTTAATCCTGTCCTACGGTGCTCACATGGACACGATCGAAGAGTTCAATACTCTGATGAAGATGAGCACTTATCATGGCGCAAAAGCATTAGGGCTGCAGAATTATGGTTTGGAGACCGGTTGTATTGCCGACCTGGTGGTGCTGGATGCAGCCTCGCCGTCAGCTGCCATTGTGGGTCAGGTGGAAAAAAACTACGTCTTTAAGGCAGGGCGTTTAATGGCTTCCAGTTGGGTAAAGAGTGAAATTTTCAACAGCAACCAACTCCAAGAAGCACAAAATCTTGAGGAAGGAATATATGAGTAGCGATTTAAAGAGAACAGAGTTGTACCAATGGCATGTGGACCACGGCGGGCGCATCGTTCCTTTTGCAGGTTGGGAAATGCCAGTGCAGTATTCTTCGGGTCCGGTGAAGGAACACCAGATAACTCGAGAGGCAGCTGGCATCTTCGACATTGATCACATGGGCCAGATTGCTGTGCGCGGTCCGGAGGCCGAGGCTTTTGTGAATTGGATCGTGACTTATGATGTCAGCCAAATGAAGTTATTCGATGCCCATTATGCTCTATTTTGTTATGCTGATGGCGGAACGATCGATGATTTGTTTGTTTACCGGCTACCCGATCCGGAGATAGACAATCGCCATTATTTCTTTTTAGCCATTAATGCTGCCAATCGAAAAAAAGATATTGCCTGGGTCACTGCTCATGCCAGCAATTTTGAGGTCAGCGTTAAGGATATATCTGATGAGACGTACATGATCGCATTTCAGGGTCCACGGGCACCCGAGATCATGGACCGTCTCACGAGTGTTGACTTAACCCAGATGGCACGTTTTTCCGCAATTCAGGATCAGATATTGGGAGATATCCCGATACTGTTGGGTCGAACCGGATATACGGGTGAAGATGGTTTTGAACTGTTCTTCCCCGACGAGCATGCACTCAGCGTTTGGCAGGCCATTCTTGAGGCGGGGAAAGAAGAGGGTGTCGCGCCCATTGGCCTGGCTGCCCGGGATAGCTTACGGTTTGAACCCTGTATGCCCCTTTATGGCCACGAACTGTCAGCAACAATTTCACCGGTTGAGGCGCGTCTGACATTTGCAGTGAGCTTCGACAAGGATTTTATCGGACGAGATGCCTTACTCAAGCAAAAGATTGAAAAACCCGACCGTGTTCTGGTGGGCTTTGAGTTAGTGGACCGGGGATTGGCGCGGGATGGTTATCCGGTGCTGTATGGAGGGCAAGAGGTAGGTGTGGTCTCCACTGGTATGTACTCGCCAACAACATCACGCTACCTGGGAATGGCGCTTGTACCCCGCAAGATTTCTAAAATCGGCACAGACATTGAAATCCAAATTCGCAGCAAGGCGGTAAAGGCCAAAATTATCAAACGACCGTTCTACACACCTGCTTATCGTCGCTAAATACAATCTCACGCTCGTCTTGTCTACCACTTTGCACTGGTTAGATTTCGAATCATCGAGCATGTAAAAAATACACATAAGATAATTTCAGGAGAAACAACCAATGAAAATTGACCCCAATGCACGCTATTCCAAAGAGCACGAGTGGGTGCGCAAAGATGGAGAAGTATATTACTACGGCATCTCTGACCATGCTCAAGACCAGCTATCAGATATTGTGTATGTAGAGCTCCCAGAACCCGGCGAGAGCTTCACCGGCGGCGACATCATCGGTGTCGTCGAATCGGTAAAAGCTGCCGCGGATATGTATATGCCGATTGCAGGCGAGATCATCAAGGGAAACGATAACCTTGCTGATAATCCGGACCTCCTGAACTCGGATCCCTTTGGTGAAGGATGGATTATTCAGTTCAAATCATCTGATCCCACCGAGTTCGATGGGCTGCTTTCAGCTGCGGATTACAATATTTTTGTAGGAGAAGATTAGTATGCCCCCCTTTCTACCACAAACGGAAGAAGACCGACTTGCTATGTTGGAAACGATCGGTATCCAATCAGTCGAAGCGCTTTTCGAAGAGATCCCGGAGGCCAACCGCTTTCCCAGTCTGAATTTACCGCCGGCGGCTTCCGAAATGGAAATCCTGGATGAGCTTTATGGGATGGCATTGAAGAATAGTTCGACTGGATGCTTCGCCACTTTTATCGGGGCCGGGGCTTATAACCACTTTGTCCCCAGCGCAGTGCCTTACCTGGCAGGCCGGGGTGAATTTTTGACTGCCTATACCCCCTACCAGCCAGAAGTCAGCCAGGGAACCCTGCAGGCGATCTTCGAATATCAAAGTATGATCGCCGAACTTACTGGCATGGAAGCGGTGAATGCCAGCCATTATGATGGGGCCACCTCAATGGCTGAGGCGGCTATCATGAGCATCAACGTGGCGCGTGGTAAGCGAAACAAGATCCTTGTTTCGCCCGGTGTACATCCCCAATATCGCCAGGTGCTGCGCACATATTTGCCCGGCGGGCAAGTGCAGATCACCGGCGATGAAGATCATGGGACTTCATTAGACGACCTCTCGGCAATGTTAGATGATGACTGTGCCTGCCTGATCGTTCAAAATCCGGATTTCTTCGGCCAATTGTTGGATGTCAATGGGTTGGGAGATGCCGTGCACGCAGCTGGTGCTCTGCTGGTCGTGGTTTCGAATCCCATCATCAGCCTGGGATTGATCAAACCACCCGGTGAGTACGGTGCTGACATTGTTGTCGCTGAGGGCCAACCACTAGGAGCTGGACTTAATTTTGGTGGGCCCTATTTAGGCGTCTTTGCATCCAAGATGAAATTTGTGCGCCAGATGCCAGGTCGCCTGGTGGGAGAGACAGTAGATACGGAGGGAAAACGGGGTTATGTGCTCACTCTCTCGCCGCGCGAACAGCATATCCGCCGTGAGAAAGCAACCAGTAATATTTGTACGAACCAGGGATTGGTGGCATTGATGGCGGGCATGTACCTGGCTTATATGGGTAAAAGCGGTTTACGAGCTGTAGCGGAGCTGTGTTATCACCGGGCTCATTATGCTGCCGCCGAAATTGACCGCCTCGATAATTTCAAAGTCATTTCACAAGGCCAGTTCTTCAACGAGTTTGTGGTCCAATGCCCAATACCGGTGGCGAAGATCAACGATGTTCTGCTGGAGAATGGAATCCTGGGTGGTTACGATCTCCAAAAGGATTACCCAGATGCGCAAGAACAGATGCTGATCTGTGTCACTGAATTAAACAACCGGGCTCAAATCGATAAATTAACCGCGGCTCTTTCAGAGATCGCGTAGAGGAGAATAAACAATGAGAAAACAACTTGAACCATTAATCTTTGAAATCTCCTCCCCGGGACGCAAAGCTTATACATTACCAGGTTTAGATGTTCCCGAGGCTGAGCTACCGGAGAGCTACGCCCGCGAGCAGCTCAAACTGCCCGAGGTTAGCGAACTGGACTTCGTGCGTCACTATACGCATTTAAGCCAGATGAATTACTCAATCGATACGGTCTTTTATCCTCTGGGTTCCTGCACGATGAAATACAATCCCAAGGTGAATGAAAAAGCTGCGGCAATAGAGGGCCTGACCCAGGTGCACCCTTTGCAGCCGCAATCCACAGTTCAGGGCAGCCTGGAATTGATGTACAACCTGCAGGAATTGCTCAAGGAGATATCCGGGTTTGCTGCAGTTTCAATGCAGCCAGCTGCTGGCGCTCACGGGGAGTTTGCAGGTGTACTGGTCATGCGCGCCTACCACGCGAGCCGCGGGGACACGCAAAGAACAAAGATGTTGATCCCGGACTCAGCCCACGGTACTAACCCCGCAACAACCGCGATGAGCGATTTAACGGTGGTCGAGATCCCTTCCGATGAGCGGGGGAATGTAGATCTGGAAGCCATTAAGCGCGAGTGTGACGAGACTGTCTTCGGCCTGATGCTCACCAATCCCAACACCCTTGGATTGTTCGAGGAGCAGGTCCTGGAAGTATGTGAGACGGTCCATGCCTGTGGGGGCTTGATGTACGGAGATGGCGCGAATCTCAACGCTTTACTGGGTGTCGCCCGGCCTGGCGATTTAGGATTTGACGTGATGCACTTCAACCTGCACAAGACCTTTACCACCCCGCATGGTGGTGGTGGTCCGGGAAGCGGTCCGGTCGGGGTAAGCGCCGAGCTGTCCCCATTCCTGCCGGGGCCCATCGCCGCAAAAGAAGGTGATGTTTACAGCCTGGTCATGCCAGAACAATCGATTGGCTGGTTGAAATCCTTTTACGGCAATTATGGCATGTTCATCCGCGCTTATACCTACATCCGCATGATGGGACCTGATGGTTTGCGCGCGGTGGCTGAAAATGCTGTGCTCAACGCAAATTACTTAAAAGCCAAGGTTACTCCTTTCTTCCCGGCAGCAGTGGATCGTACCTGCATGCATGAGTTTGTCTCTCATGGTGATGTAGAGGGTACAGATGTGATTGCCCTGGATGTGGCCAAGCGCCTGATCGACTTTGGGCATCACCCACCGACTAACTATTTCCCACTCATCGTGCACGACGCGCTGATGATTGAACCGACCGAAACCGAAAGCAAAGAAACTCTTGATGATTTTGCTGAGGCGATGGCAATAATTCACGCTGAGGCGCATGATAACCCTGAGCTTCTGCATTCTGCGCCCCATATCACACCAGTCTATCGTCTCGATGAGGCGATAGCTGCCCGGAAGCCGGTGCTGTGCTATAAGGGATAATTTCTCTCCTCCCTATAGATGCATCCCTGGCTGCGTTAAACTGCCGCCAGGGATGCTATTTATTTAAGAATAGAACTAGAGTTGATTCTACCTATAGCAGCTTATTCAGGAATAATCTCTCTCAGAATCCAGGATCCAATTCTCCAATCTGGTCTGATTGACTCTCTTAGACTATCTCCGCTATAGACTTCATCCCGCATCAACGGCGGTGTTGAACGATGAATCCCACCACCATAACGACTTCAAATCCTGCCGCACCCTGGCGACCAACACTATACCTGGCGTGGCAGGACATGATCGCGCGTCCAGAAGATGAGCGGGTTTTTCGCGCCGTTGCATTTGGATTGGGTAAGCGGGATATCTACGTTTGGGATGGCAATTACTACGCTCTCTCGGTCACCGAATCGCTGGGGGTGGAAGAGAGCGGCGGGATGGTGCGGGTCGGGCCGGTGCATTACAACACGGTGGAGGAGATCGAGAGGTTTGGGGAGGTATTGGGGGAAATTGCGACCTCATAAAGTGATAGCAGTATTCAAGTGTTTTTTATCTTGAAAGGATTTGTCTGATGATTATTCGCGGGGGATTGAAGTAATGGCGATTGGGTGAGGTGCACCCCATAAGCTGTACCAATTTGACCTGTTTAAATGTGCACCTCAGATGCTTTCGAAGAACTGTACGCCAAGCTGAAGACATGCGAAGGTGAATTCGCAGGTGCAAACCCCGAAGACCGGGACGAATACCGAGCCAAGTATATTTTCTTTGTGCCGCAATCAGCCCGCTGGAGCTATCTGCAATCACACGCTAAGACCACCGAAATCAGCATGATTGTAGGATAGGATTCTTGGGTAAAAGAAAAATAATGCCAATCGACAATTAGGATAGCTTTGGAAAGAAAATCAAGGGATAAAACGCCTGGAATGAATTTATAGTACAATTGTTCTCAAGGTTGGAAAATGTCTAAAACATTGCAAGCAATTGTAAAATGGCCTGGTGGGAAAATCTCCGAATCGGAAATTATCCTTCCATTATTACCACACTATCAGGGTCGCTTTATTGACCCATTCGCTGGAGGTGGAGCAATATTTTTCGCGGCCAAAGCAAAAAAAGCAGCTATTAACGATTTGTCTGTAGAATTAGTCTCCTTATATCGCTATATTCAGTCAGGTGACGAAAATTTTTTCCAAGCAATTCATTATCTTGACCGTATTCGCCGTTCGCTTAGTAATGTGGTTGATGGTGATATGGCCATTTTTTTGACTTGGTTTGAAGATTTCATTGAAGGAAAGATATCAGAAGAAGAACTCAAAGTTAGAATCAATAAGTGGGTAAAAATACAAAATCCCCGATTGGTGAATTTTACCTACGAGCAGATTGAAGCGGAGCTTTTCGCAAAAGAAGTGTTTAATAATCTCTCCCGAAAAATGCTGCGGATGGAGAAATTATCAGTTGAAAATGGCGGGTTACAAGTTGCTGACATTATAGATAACATTGAAACTGCGATTCATAGCGCTTACTACATGTATATTCGCCATCTCTATAACTATGCCAATGAGCTTGAACTCTCTCCTGCCTTGACCATCGCAACTTTTTACTATATCCGGGAGTTCTGTTATTCGTCTATGTTTCGGTATAACAAAGATGGTAAGTTTAATGTGCCATACGGTGGCATGGCTTATAACACAAAGAACTTTTTCGCTAAAATTTGTCGATTACAACGCCAAGTTTATCAGGATTACCTTGGGCATACCGAGATTCACAATCGAGACTTTGCTGAATTTTTCCAGGATATTGCTCCGATTGAAGATGACTTCATATTCCTCGACCCACCATATGATAGCGACTTTAGCACATATGATGGAAATTCTTTTAGTAAAGAAGACCATGAACGCTTGGCAGATTTCATGGGAAAAACTGTAGCTAATTTTATGATGATTATCAAGAATACCGATTTCGTCATGAAGCTATACGGGAATATCCCTGGTGTTCAGGTTCAGATATTCGATAAGAAATATATGGTCAGTTTCCAGAATCGAAACGACAAGCGGGCAAAACACTTGATAATCACGAATTTCCCCCTGCCTATGCTTATTGCTTCCCAACTGACCTAAAATTGATTATTGCATTAACTGACTTTTTTCAGGATATAGGGGGATGCAATGATTATTTTATTATTTCTGAAAGATTTAGGATCTATATTAGGGGACGAGTTTGTGTGATGATCACGGGCCGCATTTGAGGAGGATGATATGCGTATTTCTGAACCTGATCTCGTATTGCCAGCCCTTTTAGTAATATCTGGAAAACCGGGGGTAAACACATCTACCATTATTTATGAGCTTACCCAAATTCTTAGACCTGTCGGTGAGGATGCTGAGATCCTCAGAGGGCGATCTGACACGAAATTTTCCCAGATAGTTCGCAATTTAGTATCTCATGAAACACTAGAAGAGTTGGGATATGCAACATATACCCGTGAGGGTAATCGCCATTTGGGTGGGAACTTTTATATCACTCAAGGGGGTCAATCTTTCTTGGATGAAAATCAAGAAACAATCGAGAATCTTCTATTGCATGGATTCCAATACGACAGCGTTGTAAGTGCATTGCAAAAAATTTCAGAAGCTACGACATCTGGTAAAAAACCAAATATTATTAATGAAAACTTAATTATTCGTGAAGGACGTCAACATACTACAACATCGGTTGCATACGAGCGCTCGGATGCTGTGCGTAGAGCAGCAATAGAATATTATCGTCGCAAGGATGGACACATAGGATGTGAAATTTGTGGGTTTGATTTCCTCAAAGTATACGGTGAGAGGGGGAGAGATTATATTGAAATTCACCACGAAAAACCCCTATTTGAAACTGAAGGGAAGGAAAGAAAGGCATTTCTAAGCGAAGCTGTACAGAGTGTAAAACCTGTGTGCCCAAATTGCCATAAGATGATTCATAGAAGTAGAGATGATTTTCTATCGGTACCGGATATGAAAAAGTTAATTATGGAAAATGAGCTTAACTCAGCTTGATCAGTGCTATCGCTCATGACGTGTGGCGAATCCAAAAAGGTGGGCAGTATTTCGCTAATCCAAAGGAGGATTCGTTGACAGGTTGGATTTCCAAGTGCCACAAAGTACATTTTAACTCCTCCAGAGTCAAATACCCCTTTGATGGATGGATCTATTCAGCAGCGAATAAGTAAGAAAATGGGGAAGTTGATAACGACGATCGCGACTAAGCGTGATTTTGGAAAAAAATGGGGATGGATATTTTATATTTTTCCTTAACGGTGGAAGAATTTATCTTAAAGCATAATACATCGTCAGGTGGTGAAGATGTAGTTTGGTTAGATGATGTTCGATGAGTAAATATCCTAAAGCGCCCAGACTTTATCATCAAATAGGAGACAATTTCCAGTGTATATAAAAAAATTGATGATTAAAAATTTCCGTCTACTACATGATGTAGAGCTATACCTTGAAGAAAAAACCACTGTTATTGTTGGCCGGAATAATAGTGGTAAGACTTCGCTAACAGAGCTTTTTCGACGCCTTATGGAGAGGAGCGCACCCCATTTCAAGCTTGAAGATTTCTCACTTATTGTACATGAGCAATTCTGGATAGCTTTTGAACAAATGCGAGGTGATGAGGAAGAGAGCGTAATCCAGAATACCCTTCCTGAAATTATAGTACAGATGACCATCGAGTATAGAGACATTCCTGCTGATTATGGACCTCTCAGCAGTTTCGTGATTGAACTTGATCCCGAATGCACCACGGCTAAGGTGAACATTATTTACTCACTCGAGAACGGCAAAATTCAAGCCCTATTTGATGATTTAGAGTTCGAAAAACCAAAATTCTTCCAAGCAATGAAGGAGCGTATCCCGAAACTATTTAACATAAGGGTGGAAGCAGAAGACCCCAATGATAAAGCAAACCGAAATATACTTGAGTGGTCAAATGTGCAAGACTTACTACAGAGTGGGTTCATCAACGCCCAACGCGCTCTGGATGATACGACACGCACTGAGAATGCAGTCTTGGGGAAGATTCTTGAGGCTCTATTCACTGCGGCAACCTCAGAAAATGCAAATCCTGATGATCAGGATACCGCTGCACAACTGCAAAATGCTGTTAGCGACATCCAGGACGGTATAGATAGCAATTTCAATGAACAACTTAGTAAATTAATACCAACATTCGCACTTTTTGGTTATCCTGGGTTAAGTGATCCAAACCTTCGCACTAATACAGTCTTGAAGGTGGAGCAGCTTCTATCAAACCATACTACGGTAGGATATGAAGGCTTGAATGACATCAACCTACCCGAATCTTACAACGGTCTTGGTCCAAGAAATCTTATTTTCATTCTTTTAAAGCTGCTAGAATTTTTTAGATCATATACAACGAAACAACCAGCTTCGAGCGTCCACATGGTTTTTATTGAAGAGCCCGAAGCCCATCTTCATCCTCAAATGCAAAGTGTATTTATTCGCAAGCTAACAGAGATTGCAACATTATTTGCGAATGAATTTAATGATGGTAATCCCTGGCCAGTCCAATTTATTGTTACAACTCATTCATCCCACATAGCGAATGAGACATCATTTAACTCAATGCGATATTTTCTCGCGCAACCTTGTGAAGATATTCCGGGAATCTGCACAACTAAAGTTAAAGATCTTCAATCAGGCCTAAGTGAGGAACCTGACGAAAATCGAAGGTTCTTGCATAAGTATATGACTCTCACTCGGTGCGACCTCCTTTTTGCTGACCGAGCCGTGCTTATTGAGGGTCCAACAGAACGGCTCTTACTGCCTAAAATGATTGAAAAGGTAGATGAGGGACATCCAGAAGACAATAATCTTTCAAGCCAGTATTTAAGCGTTATGGAAGTAGGTGGGGCTTACGCACATATCTTTTTTAACCTGCTCGATTTCTTAAACCTTCGAACCTTGATCATCACTGATTTGGATACCGTTGACCGTGGGAACAATGGCAGGAAGTGCAAAGTTTCCGAAGGCACTCATTCCAGCAATAGTTGCATCAACCGTTGGTATACTGGCAATGGGGGAGAGAATCCTACAAAGGATGAAATTCTCGGGAAAAGTATGGATGATAAGATAAGAAAAAATCGATGTTTGACGTACCAAATCCCACATTCTGACGGAGATGCTTGTGGACGTAGCTTCGAAGACACCTTCATGCTTGAAAACCCTGATCTCTTCAGCATCACAGGGGCTACTCCTAAAGAACGAGAAGAGCAAGCCTGGAATGCTACATTGAATGTCGACAAGGTTGATTTTGCGTTGGAATACGGGATTGAGAAGACGGGCTGGAATGTGCCTCGCTACATAATTGAAGGTTTAAGGTGGCTGGCACAAAATCCAGAAAACGCTCCTGCTCCAGAAGTGCCACAAGAAGAAGGGGCAATTATAGAATTTGCGCAGCCTCAAACTGAGGAGAGCGAAGATGCTTGAGACAACAAGCACAGCTAACCCAGCTGAAGAGGCGGCCCAAAGGGCTCTAGATAGAGTCTTTTCATGTATTCGTGAGCAAAAAAACTTTCGTCTCGAAGCCGGAGCAGGTGCAGGAAAAACATACTCTCTTATCAAGGCTCTAAGATACATCATAGATGATCAAGGAAAGGACATGTTGCGCAGTAACCAGCGGGTAGCGTGTATCTCCTACACCAATGTGGCTACCGATGAAATAACATCACGAACTGATGGTCACCCAGCTGTTCATTCTTCCACCATCCATGGGTTTTGTTGGTCGCTGATCAAAGGCTTTCAACCTTTTCTTAGGCAGAAGCTATCAGAAATTAATTGGTGGCCCGAGAAACTGGACGAGGTCGGTGGTATAGGTCAAATGCGAGTAGATTATGAGCTTGGTCATCGCCGGATAGAACCAGATGCCGCGACCGTTTCTCTGGGACACGATGATGTGTTGTCCTTATCTGTATTCTTAATGGCGAAACAGAAATTCCGAAACCTTTTCACATCTCGCTATCCAATCCTTTTCATCGATGAATATCAGGATACGAATAAAGCTTTTGCCGAAAGCATCGTAGAGCATTTCATCAACACGGATGAAGGGCCATTGATTGGGTTATTTGGGGATAGTTGGCAGAAAATCTATAGTGATGGCTGTGGATTGATCGAACATAACAACCTAACCTTAATTGGTAAGGAGGCTAATTTTCGTTCGGTAAAGACGATTGTCGATGTATTAAATAGGATGAGGCCAGACCTTCCACAAGATGTTAAAGACCCTGATGCTCCAGGATCAGTAGCTGTTTATCACTCGAATGCTTGGGTAGGAACGAGGCGTGCCGGCAGTCACTGGAATGGAGACCTCCCAGCCAATGATGCACACAATTATCTTGAATCAGTACGACATCTTCTCGAAGAAGAAGGCTGGGACTTTTTACCTGAGAAAACAAAGATTCTTATGCTGACACACAACGTTTTGGCAACAGAGCAGAATTACAGCGGGATTGCTGGTGCTTTTCGTTATAAAGAATCTTATATCAAAAAGGAAGATCCCCATATATCTTTCCTGGTCGACACCATCGAACCTATCTGTATAGCATACCAAATGGGTCGATATGGCGAGATGTTATCCGTGCTTGGAGCGCGATCTATAAGGATCAACACCCTTAATGATAAGCGGGAGTGGGCTAATGACATGAACAAACTTCTAGAGCTTCGTGAGACTGGAACCATAGGCCAAGTTATGAATCACATAAAAGCTGAAAAGTTCGGTCAGCTTCCTGATGTTGTGAGAATGACAGAATTGGAACTATCGAGCGCATCTCCTGAGGAGATTGTTGCATCACGGAGGTTGACGCAGATCAGCAAGCTTCGAGAGGTTAGCTACCAGGAGCTTGTAGTACTTGCTCAATTCATCAATGAACATACGCCGTTTTCAACCAAACATGGGGTAAAAGGTGCAGAGTTTGAGAATGTACTGGTTGTGCTAGGCAGGGGGTGGAACCACTACAATTGGAATCAATTTCTCGAATTGTCTCAAAGCGAAATCCCAAACAATAGAATCGACTTCTATGAACGAAATAGGAATCTTTTTTATGTGTGCTGTTCAAGACCAATAGAGAGACTTGCACTTCTATTCACACAGGAACTCTCTGAAGAGGCTTTGCTCACCTTAACCAATTGGTTTGGAGAAGAAAACATCTATTCAATCACAATATAGTACAAGCTATGGCCACACATCTGTTGCTCGCTTCGACGACAAACACAGCATTCGCTGATCTGATTGCCCGCCTTGGCGATATAAGGAGGGCGGATATGCTGACCCCAGTCAGCATCCTGCTCCCCACAAGCGGTGTGATCAACGACCTGCGCGGCCAGTTAGGGGATACGATGGGCGTGCAGATGTACCAGTTCTACCGCCTGGGGAATGCGGTGCTGGATGAGGCGGGCATCCCCATCCACGAGATCAATGATACGGCGATAAGACGCCTGATCAGGCGCATTTTGGGGGAATTGAGCGCGGCGGGTCATCTTACCACCTTCACCCCTGTATGGGAGAAGCCCGGCTTTGTCGAAGTCATGCTAAATTGGGTGCGTGAAATGAAAAGCCAGGGCATTTTCCCCGAAAATTATGACGAATATGCCAGGGGTGAGGGGACAGAGCAAGATCGCCAACTGGCCGAACTATACCTGCGCTATCAAACATTCATGCAAGCGCGCAATTTTTCGGATGCCGATGGTTTGTTGTGGGTCACTGCCGAGGCGCTGGAAGAGGACCCAGCGCTTTTCCGTAGTGATGGCCCCATGGTTGTGCTGGGCTTCGACCAGTTCACACCGGTGCAAATTCGCATTCTGAGGCAGCTTGCCGGGCGTTTCGATGAGTTGAATATCTATCTGCTCTGGGATGAAAGCCGCCCTGAGGACAGCCTGGCGCTGGCCCGTTTACGCCGCGCTCGCCAGGCATTGCTGGAAAATATCCCGATGGAGGTGACGATAATCCCGGAAGAGGGGATTCCGAACCCGTTGTTTACGCACTTACAGCAAAACCTTTTTGAGCCAGGTGAAACACAGCCCACGGATAACCAGTACCTCCAACTGATTGAAGCCCCTTCGCGAGAGGCAGAAGTGCGCCGGGCTTTGCGAGAGGTCAAGCGGCTGCTCCTCGAAGGTGTGCCCCCAGCGGATATTGCCATCCTGGCGTCCAATAAGAATACCTATCTGCCGATCCTGCGCGCAGTATCAACAGAATATGGCCTTCCGGTTGAAGTTGAGCGCCCGCTGATGGACAATCCAGCTGTGGCGGCGCTGGCCAACTTGCTAAAACTGCCCCACAGCTACTCCTGGCAGCATACAATTGAGGCGCTGCGTTCTCCATATATTCGACAATCCTGGCTTTCGGAGGAACAGATCGAACTATTGGACCAACTGAGCCGGGAACATCCAGTGGTCGCCGGGCGTGAGCAGTGGGCGTTTGCAGTCCGTCCGCTGGAGATGGATACCCAAGACAGTGATGATGAGGATCTTGGATCGCCGCCCCTGGTGGCTACGTTAGACCCCGAGAGGCTGGCTGCCATCGAAGGTGGGATGACAGCATTCTTCGATCACCTTACCCCACCGGCGGCAGCCAATTACCGGGATTACACCTGGTGGCTTCAGACTGCCGTCATCGGCTGCACCCCTGAAACGGAAAGCGACGAAGATGAGGTTGTTGAGGCTACACCTACTTTAGACCTGCTGAGCTGCTGCCGTGAGGGCCCATTCAGTCAACGTGATCTGGAAGCGCTTGGCTTGGTGATGTGGGCATTGCGGCGCTTGCTGGCTTCCGCCGAAACCGTGCCGACTGAAGCTGAAGTCTCCTGGGAGACATACCGGGATGAGGTCCTGGGCGTGCTAAGGGTTATGCATATCCCACGCGATCCCTTGCAGCCCAATGTGCGCTTCGCGCGCCTGGAGGAGGGGCGCGCCCGGGTGGTCGACCATATGTTTGTGTTGGGACTATCAGAGGGCGAGTTCCCAACCCCGCCGCCGGCAGACACACTCTACGCACCTGATGAAAGGGAAAACCACCCCCTGCCGCTGATCCGCTTTTCTCCCGCAGATGACGCCTCGTTATGGTGGCAGGTGATCGGCAACGTAAACAGGCAGCTGGTCCTATTACGGCCCTATATTGACGATAATGGCGCTCCCTGGCAGGCTTCTCCCTATTGGGAGGCTGTCAGCGATTGTTTCACCGATCTGCAGGCACAACGCATTCCAATCGCCGACCACCCGACTCCGGAGAATGCAGCCAGCCAAAGCGAACTGCTGGTTGGGTTGGCTCAAACCGGCGCCAGGACGATCCCTGAAGACCTGGACCATCAATGGGCCTACGCCCAGCATGCTGATGGCATTATGCGCCAAAGACATAGCTATAACCCTCCAGGCGAGTATGAGGGCGTTCTAAGGGCGGATTCTTTAACGGCTGAATTGGCTGAACAGTATGGAGATCAACGTGTCTGGAGCGCCTCACGACTCAACCGCTATGCCAACTGCCCATACGGCTTTTTCGCTGAATATGTGCTCAAACTTGAAGCCCGACAGGATCCCGAAGAAGGACTGGATGCCTTACAACGAGGCAGCCTGCTGCATGCCATCCTGGAGCATCTCTATAAGCGTCTGACGGAACTAGGGGTTGCACCCACAAAAGGCAACCAAGCGACGATCCTCCAGCATCTTGAAGAAAGCTGTGCTGAGGTATTCCCGTCCGCCCCACAGCGCTACGGCTTTCGTCCAAGCGCCTTGTGGGGATATGAGCGGCGGGAGTTGTTCAGGTTGCTGCGCGCCCTGGTTGTCTGGGAGTGTGAGTCTAACGACCTCGAGGCCCGCTTTTTGCCCTATCTTCAGGAGGCCGGTTTTGGTATCAGCCAAAGCGAACTGCCTCAGCTAGAAGTGACGGGAGAACACGCCCGGTTTCGATTGCGAGGCATGATCGACCGTGTGGATCGCGATTCAGTTGGAAACCTGCGGGTGATCGATTATAAGAGCGGCAGCACAACCTGGTCCAAGCCGGATCTGCAAAAAGGATTGGCCTTACAGACTGCCCTGTATGCCCTGGCTGCGGAGCGGTTTTGGGTTGGCCAGGGAGGCCGGGTGGCAGAAAGCCATTACTGGCATATCCCCAGCAGAAAAGCCAGCGGTAGTTTGAAATTACAGGGAACGGTTCGTGAGCATGAAATCGCCGAAGCAGCCATTCAGCAAGCAGCCTGGAGCGTTGCCCAGGTGCGCTCAGGCATATTCCCCAGCGCGCCCGGCAAGCCTGTTCAAGGGGGAATGCAGTGCAGCAATTACTGCGATTTTGCGCCCATCTGCCGGGTCACCCGGCAAAGCATCGCCAAAGGGCGGCGGGGAGGTTTGGCATGAACCCGACACCTGGACAACGGCTGGCCATCGAAACGCAGGATCGCGCTCTGGTTGTGGAGGCCGGAGCCGGAACCGGAAAGACCTGGGTCTTGGTTCAGCGCTTCATGCACCTGCTGGAAAATCAGCCGGACTGGCCCTTGGACAGCATTTTGGCGATCACTTTCACCGAGAAAGCCGCGCGCGAGATGCGCACACGTTTGCGTCAGGCGATCGAGGACAAAGCCAGGGAAAAGGCTGAGCCCCATAAAATGGACACCCATTGGCAGGATCACCGGCTCAACCTGGACCGTTTGAAGGTCAGCACGATACACAGCCTGTGTGCCCATATTCTGCGCGAGAATGCCATCGCTGCTGAAATCGATCCGCGTTTTCAGGTGCTGGATGAACAAGAAGCAGAATTGTTGAAGGAGGAAGCCATCCGGGGAACCATTCAGGCTTTGGATGAAGAAAATCACCCGGCATTGGAACTGCTAGCATCTTTGCAGGTCTTTGACCTGCGTGGAGAAATGGAATCCATGCTGGGCAAGCGCGGCACGCTTCACCAGTTATTCACGAACCTGGAGCAACCAGAAGTGCTGCTCAATCGCTGGCAGGCTGGTCTGGAGGAGATGAGAGCGGCGCTATGGGACGAGCAATTACGTGAAGAGCCTCTACTGGCCGAGGCTCTCGACACGCTGCCTGACGTTGATATCTCCGATCCAGAAGATCTACTGACCGGGAGTGTCCTGGCTGCGCAGCAAGGATGCCAAAAACTGGCCCAAGGCGATCTGATCAGCGCGGCAAATTATTGGTCGCCAATCAAATTGAGTGGGGGCAAACAAGCCAGCTGGTGCGGCAAGGGTGAACTGGCCGAGCTGAAACAACGTCTACGCGCCTTACGGGACGCAGCTAAAGCACTCGATAAAGCGGGTGCTTTGCAGGAGATCGGCCAAGAGGATGAAATGGCCGCGCAGCACCTGCATCTATGGCGGGCACTTTGGCAGCGGCTTGAGCAAACTTACCGTCAGATCAAGGAGACGCAACAAGCCCTGGATTTCGATGATCTGGAGCTGCTCACCAACCGGCTGTTGCACCAGACGCCGCGTTCTCATCGCCTGGATGGATTCTTAGATAGCCTAAACCACCTGATGGTGGATGAATTCCAGGACACCAACCTGATCCAGCAGCGGATTGTCTACGCCCTGGCTGCGCTGGACCAGTCCGGCAAGCTATTTGTGGTTGGGGACGCCAAACAAAGTATCTACCGCTTCCGCCAAGCCCAGGTGAGCATCTTCAATCGTACTTCAGAGCAAATTGAGGCTGCAACAGGTCATCCTCCGATACCTTTGAGTACTTCTTTCCGCACGCACCACAGCCTGGTGCAGGCTTCTAACAGCTTGTTTGAGAATATATTATCTCCATTGGGCGAGGCCTACGCGCCCTACGAAGCATCACCAGGCCCTCTAATCGCCAACAGGGGTGCACATCCAGAACTGCCCAACCCGATCGAAATGCTGCTGCTCCCGAAGAAAGACCTGCAAGATCAAACGATCAACGCCGAAGATGGCCGTATCTGGGAAGCCCAATGGATCGCCCAGCGACTGTTCAGGCTAAAGGAGGCGCAATTTAAGGTTTGGGATAAACACCAGGGAAAATACCGTCAATTTGAATATCGGGATGCTGCGGTGCTCTTCCGGGCGACCACCCAACTCCCGCTCTATGAAACCGAATTCAAGAGCGCCGGGCTTCCTTACCTGACCGTCAGCGGGCGCGGATACTACGATCGCCCGGAGGTGCAGGATCTGATCGCATTGCTGGCTGCCCTGGCGAACTCGGCGGACGATTTGAACCTGGCCGCCGCGCTGCGTTCCCCGCTGTTTTCATTGAGCGATGAAACGCTCTACCGGCTGCGCTGGCACACTCCGGAAGGGGAACGCGCTGGTGAGCCTATACCATATCGAAGCGCGCTTTCCCAACCGCCAAACAACGACCAGCCTGAGCTTGTTGGGAGGGCACATACGACCCTTTCAGAACTATGGAAGCTGGCCAGCCGGGTGGATGTCTGGACATTGCTGAGAACGGCGCTCGATCTGAGCAGTTATGAAGCCACGTTGGCAAAATTCGATGGCCAGACCGGGCGACAGCGCTCTAACGTACAGAAGTTCCTGACCCTTGCAAGGGAAAGGGGGGAGGTTAGCCTGTCTGATTTCTTACGCCGCCTGCGCGATTTGAAAGCGCGTGAGGCCAGGGAAGGAGAAGCCTTGGGCCGCGAACCGGAAAGCGGCGCGGTGCAGTTGATGTCGATCCACGCATCTAAGGGTCTTGAGTTCCCGGTTGTGGTGTTGGCGGATATGGGACGTAAGAAGCGCGCCGGTTTTGGTTCTCCTTACCTGCTGCACGATCCCGCCTATGGTTTGGTATGCAAAGTGCGAGACGAATTTGGAGATTGGCTGAAGCCGGCTGGTTATGCCTGGGGCGAATGGCTGCATGGACGCATGGAAGAAGCTGAACGCAGGCGGCTATTATATGTGGCCTGCACTCGCGCTGCTGATATGTTGATCTTGTCGGGTCAGGTTGGCAGAAAAGACACCTGGCTGTCAGACACTCTGGATACCTGGGAAATTGAAGCGAGCGGGCCTCATGAAGAAAGCCTTGACCTGGGTGATTTTTCCATCCAGGTATTCCGCCCTGGTGAGCCGCAGGGAATTGGCGAGCGTGCTTCTGAAAGTATTCCTGAAAGCCCGGGGATGAACGCAATCCTGGCGCTCGCGCAGCCTTTACCTGTCCGCTTACAGCCCCAACCGATCGCTGTCACACGCCTGGAGCAGTTGCTCGGCCGGGGTGAAGGCGAATTTGCAGAGTTCCGCCCGGCGATGTGGAGCAACGAACGACCCACAAGAACAAGACGTGCGCCTGGTTATCTGCTTGGCAATGTTGTCCACAAGGCACTTGCTCATTGGGATTGCCTTGAGTATCCTGATGGCGAGTTATTGTATTTGCTGGAAAACTACGCCCACCGAGAGGGTGTCTTCTCGGATGCCTTGGTGGATGCAGTACAACGCTCATTCCAGATGCTGCAGAACTTGAAAAACCACTCTATCTATCATGATGTTCAGGGTGCCCAGCGGCGATATCACGAGATGCCCTTTACATTATCTTCCAACCTGGGAACTTTGCATGGCATCATCGACTTGCTTTACCAGGATCAAAGCGGGGATTGGCATCTCTTGGACTGGAAAACCGAATGGACGCCGCGGGCTGAAATCGAGGAAAATGCACAACAACATCTGATGCAGATGGCTGCTTATGCACAGGCTGCTCAAAAATCACTACAGGCACAACCTGAAGTGACGCTTTGCTTCTTGTCTTCTGGTGTGGATTTGTATAAATTTACAGATGAAATGATAGAGGATGCATGGTCAGAGGTTATGTCGACAAAATATTTGAGTGAGCTAGCGTAAGCTTTGTATACCAGTTTCTATTTCGCACAACCTTATAAAAGATACATGCTTATGATTGCTTTCCGAAAAGAAACTAAGATTTAGTAAAACGTCTACCTGTTTGAGCAAGTAAATTCGCTTACCTTACACACAATGGGAAGTGAAGATATCCCCAATCCAGAGACCGCCAGCCAGGCCGAATATCCCGATTGAATTTCGAGCCGACATTCTGCTGGCCGCACAAGCTATCCAGGAAAACCAGCAAACTGGGCAAGTCATGGCCCATTCCGTTATCTCTGGAAGTTGAACCCGGGAGAAGAGATAATCCTGTATGATGGTTATCTGATCTATACTTACGTCGTGCGGGAACAATTGCTGGTGTATCCCGAGCAAAGTTCGGTACTCAATGATACTTCTCAGCCTCAATTGACTCTTATCACCTGCACTACCTGGGACGAAGAGACTCTGAGCTATTTGCGCCGGCTGGTTGTCTTCGCTGACCTTGAGAAAGTCGAAGCCAGACTGGCATATATGGATTAACCCACAGAAAATTCCTTCAAAGAATGGTTATTACTTCGAAGAAGCCGTCTCAACGTGGGACGGTTTCTTAAATTGCTGTGGAAGGATGATATGGCTACCATTCAAATCGCCCCTCAACCAGATCTGTGATTATTTTCCTGATTACTTGACCAATTGACATATCTGTCATCATATTCAGCAACAATCAAATAATATTTCAGCTTGGATACCTCTTCCCCCGGACGGGAAGGTTTAATGGCGAAGCCGGTTAAAGTCCGGTACTGTCCCGCAACTGTAAGTCAGCCAGAATAAGACCCTATTCATCACTCTGACAAGTCAGGACGCCCTCCCAAGTTGGAATTTCCACCTCCTCGCGGATAGAGGGTGGGAACACGAAGTTGAAACTTGTACCATACCCCTATCCTTGACGATAGGGGTATTTCATTATCAGGATTAATCTGGGAAAGGCTTATAGGAGCTCATCATGACAACCAAGCTGACATCAACAATTATTCCGCGAATTATCTTGCTCACATTGTCAATTCTTATCATCTCCGCGTGTAAATCCGCATGCTATATTTGTATTGTGCCTTGGTTGTTTCTCTGTCACAGATTTTACTGTTTACGCCTGACCACCCCGAGTGATTAGCTATAATTCTATCTGCTTGAGTTAAAAATCTTGTTCCATTTCCCATAAAAATAATTTGGTAAATCCTCCTTATAGATAAATCATTCAAACATAGGACGAAGGGTATAGTAGCCATGAAATTCGAGGGTCGAAGTCGGAAAAGTATTCTCGGTCAAATGGGTCTCAAAGTCATCGGCTAAAGTCGGTAACTTAACAACTTGATGGTTATGGCTGACCGCACGCCGGGAGGCTTTCCACACGTGTTCCTGCGGATTCAGGTCCGGGGCCGCCACCGGCAGTTTCATGACTTCCAGCCGGGGATTTTTCGCCAACACCTGC